>JAEIGA010004193.1_pt1 | contig 22338 bp, 23 predicted proteins | sample 9270691 | NCBI WGS metagenome assembly JAEIGA01 (sample SAMN17057246, study PRJNA624740) | gut metagenome | biome: biome; isolation source: fecal sample | host: Bos grunniens | place: China: Xizang | collected 2019 | reverse complement strand
GATATACACTTGCTCGCTGCGGAGCATAAAGATGTTGTTTTTAGCTTCTTTGAGCCATTGTTCGCGCTCTGCGCGGGTGGATTTCTTGATGGGCTCTACCATCTTAATCTTCCACGATTCTGCAAAAGGTAATTCCATGGTGTGTTTATATGGTTAAAAAGTTTCAAAGTTCTAAGAGTGTGCAAAGGTACAAATAATTTTTCAAACATGCAAATTTGTTCACTACTATTCATAATTCACAATTCATAATTCACAATGACTTCCCCCTTACTTCCCCCTTACCTGCCACCTATCTGCATAGGAACTTCATAGGAACCTCATAGGGACTTCATAGGAACTTCGCCGTATCTTTACCGTATGATCACCGAGAGAAGCAGGGCACATTGCTCAATGTTTATTTCTGCTTACTTAATTCGTGTCGGATATAATCCCACAATCTTTCGGGCACTGCCACCTTGCCGGCTTGCCACCTGTTTTCTAAAATTTATGCGCATGCGCGGGCGTGAGTTTTTATATTTAACCGTCAAGCTGGCAAGGTGGCAATTCTTTGTCTATTAGCCCCGCGGGGTCCCCGAAGACGCTCGTGGCGTTTTGGGGTGCTTGACGAATCACATTCGGGTAAATCCCTGCCTTTAAACTTTAAACATTAAACTTTCAACTGAAAAATTTGCACGATTGCAAATTTTTTACTACCTTTGCGCTGCAAACCTGAGCAATCGGATTTGCAGACATAGTATAAAGCGTTTATTAGCGCTTGTTTTGGCTTCCTGAAACTTGGAAACTTTCAATCTATCCAAAACAAGAAGGCAGTAAACGCCCTTTGGGATATGTATGTCCCGCCCGCAGAGCATCCCTCGCTGGACTGCTCTGTTTGGTGGCATCTCATATTCGGCGTGGGCGTTGCTTGCTTGTTCTTATAGATAAGGTGTTCCAAGACCTCAGGAAGAAGAATAAGCAAAGGTAAGGTTCCACGCTTTTTTTGTAACCACTCACGGGCAGTTAGGAACCAACTCCCAAAGAAAAAAATAAAAGGTAATGAAAAACAATTATCAATCTCCAGTTACTACTCGCATTGCTGTAGAAACAAGTATTTTGTGTGCCTCTGGCCCTCAGTTTATTGCTCCTAAGGGAAATCTCGAATCAATCGGTAAAGGTTCAGGTAGTTGGTAAAATTGGATGAAGGAGCAAGGAACAAGGAGTAAAGACCAATATGTTTCGTCTGGTTAGTCGTTACTGATTTGTCTTGATTCCTGATTCTTGGTTCTTGACTCACAAAACAAATTAGATTATGAAAAAGATTTTTTCTCTTCTCGCAGCTGCTTTGTTGATAGCTGCTTGTACTCCAAAGGAGGAGGTAGGTACTCCATTCCAAGCTGGTCAAAAAGTGACTTTGGCTGCTTCTATGGGTGGTAATGGTGCAAAACAAATGCCAGGTAAACAACGCGTTGCAGGTGTGGATAATGGTGCGCAAATTGATTTGACTTGGAACGAGGGCGACCAAATTACTGTGAAGGTAGGTGATGCTACTGCAGTCTTTACATTGGAATCTGGTGCAGGTACTGCTTCGGCTACTTTTACAGGTACAATGCCAGCAGCAGGTTCTACTTACCAAGTAAGCTATCCTGTCAACTATGATGAGAGCGTGTTGGCTAACCAAACTTATACCGCAAATGGTTTTGGCAAAGGTTTGATGAAGATGAGCACCAAGGTAGATGGTACGTTAGATGGTGGATTTAAGCTTATAGCAGATAACGCCTTACTTGGCTTGCAATTGAGTGGTGCTCAAACATTGGGTAAGATTGTGGTGACCAATACTGCTACCGCTAAAACCTATACTCTCAATTGTGCGGGTGTGACCTTGAGCAATGCAGCGACCTTGTTCTATATAGTAGTACCAGTTGGTGAGTGGGCAAGTGGTTTTGGTGTAGATGTGTATGATAACACAGATACCAAAGTTACTTCGTTTGCTAAGGCAACTACCGCTACTTTTGTCGCAGGAGATGCAATGGTGATGCCAGTGAAGGAGGTAGAAGAACCTGTGCAAAATTATGAGGGCATTGGTGTGTTCTCAGTCTCTGCTGATAAGCAAGTAACTTTCTCTCCTGGTAACTTGCAATATACCCAATCTACCAACACATGGTCTTTTGCGAGTACTCAGTGGGAAGTGATTGGTGCAGATAATGTAATTGGTGGTAGCGTATCTTCCGACCCAGAATATGGCGATTCAAAATATGGTGATGCCTTGGCAGATAAGATAGATTTGTTCGGTTGGAGTACTGCTGCAACGAACTTTGGTGTAAGTACATCAATTGAATACAATGATTATAGTGGTTCGTTCGTAGATTGGGGAACTAATAAAATCGGTAATTACGCTCCTAATACATGGCGTACTTTGACTGATGGTGAGTGGAGATATCTCCGATATAATCGTACCAACGCCAGTGATTTGTGCGGTGTTGCACAAGTAAATGGTGTGAATGGTTTAATCTTCTTGCCAGATAATTGGACTTGCTCAGCAGGTGTGACTTTCAAGTCAGGCTTCCATAGTAGTTATGGTACCGAGTATTATGCCGCATATCAAACCTTTACTGCGGAGCAATGGTCTCAATTGGAAGCCGCAGGTGCGATCTTCCTCCCCGCTGCGGGCTACCGCCACGGTACTAAAGTCTACATTGTGCAGCACGGCGGCCGCTATTGGTCTGCCACTGAGTTCAATAGCACTGTGTACAATAGCATCTACGCGTGCGCCCTCGACTTCAACTCTGACGTAGCGAGCATGAGCAACAACCTTCGCTACAGCGGGAACAGTGTCCGTCTCGTTAAGGATTTGTAAAATTTTGCCAAACGCGTATGCGTTCAGCAAAATATAAAACATTAAGTGCGGGCTTAAATCCCGCACTTATTATATATGGTAACCTGTGAAAAAATATGCTTATTTAACTACTCCTATTGGGCGGCGTCAGCTATTCGGTTGCTCCACCAGAGCCAGAGTAAGAAGAGCATGCCGTAGAAAATGTATTTGAATACATAGTCGTGCAGGATTTCAAACCATTCGGGATGCGATTTGATGGCCAAGGCAATCAGCGTGATTCGCACTATATTAAAAAGGTACGCGCACACGAGACCAAGAGGTATGAACCAAAGTTTGTGTTTCCATTGTCCACGTGCCACGAGCATAATGATAATCCATATGAAGGATTGCTTGAGTCCGGTACAACTCCATACGATGCGGGTGCCTGTACCATTTGTAAAATGGATGGTGCTTGGCTCAAAGAAGGCAACCGTATCTTGGGTTAGTTGCAATAGGGCATAGACCATTTGAGCAATGTGCTGAGCCATATATTCAAAGGGCGCTGTGATATTTAGACCGAACCAAGTGACTTGTTCTCCACCTTCGTCGCCTAAAACTGTATATTTCCAAAAGAAATTTGCAGCCAGCAACGCAAGGACAAATAAAATGATATCCGTATAAGGTTTGAGTGGCTCAATATATTTCTTTGCTTTCTCTTTCATTTAATTTCTAACAGCGTAGCGGTCTAATAGTGAAACGGTCTGACTTTTGACAGCGTAGCGGTCTAAATTTTTGTTTTGGCATATGGAACGGCGTCAATGGGGCAGAAGTCGCCTTTGAGGTATTTAAAATATCCTGCTTGGCATACCATTGCAGCATTGTCGGTGGTATATGCGAAAGGTGGTATAAATACTTGCCAACGATGGCGGCGCCCCAAGTCGAGCAATGCGTCGCGTAGTCCGCTATTCGCGCTCACGCCACCTGCAACGGCTATTTGTGTGATTTTGAGATCTTTGGCTGCTCGTTTGAGTTTGTTGATAAGTATGTCAATGATCGTCTTCTGCAAAGAGGCGCACAGATCGGCTTTGTTTTCTTCGATGAAATTAGGATTTTCTTTCAGGTTGTCGCGTAGGAAATACAAGAAAGAAGTTTTGAGTCCTGAGAACGAGTAGTTGTATCCTGGGATATTGGGTTTAGCGAAAGCAAAAGCCTCTGGGTTTCCCTCTTTGGCGAGGCGGTCTATCCACGGACCTCCAGGGTAGGGTAGTCCCATAATCTTTGCGCACTTGTCGAATGCTTCGCCTGCCGCATCATCTATGGTTTGTCCGATGATCTCCATTGTGTGGTGGTCCTTGACCAATACGATTTGGCTATTTCCGCCGCTTACCAATAAGCAGAGGAAGGGGAAAGAAGGTGATGAGGCTATCGGGCTATTAGGCGATGGAGGTGTTTGGATGAAATGTGCAAGGATATGTGCTTGCAGGTGGTTGACCTCCACGAGTGGGATATTGTGTGAGAGTGCCAAACCCTTGGCAAAACTAGTGCCTACGAGCAAGCTTCCCAATAGACCAGGACCACGGGTAAAAGCCACTGCACTAAGATCTTCGGATGTTACACCCGCGCGCTTGAGAGCGGCATCTACCACGGGTACGATATTGAGCTGGTGCGCACGGCTTGCAAGCTCAGGAACAACGCCTCCAAAGTCCTCATGAACGGCCTGAGAGGCAGTGACATTGCTGAGCAACAAACCATCGCAGATGACAGCCGCAGAGGTGTCATCGCAACTAGATTCTATAGCTAGAATGATGGTCTTTTTCATTTCGAGTGCAAAGGTAGTAAAAAAATCGCACTCGTGCAAGAGAAGTGCATTTTTTTTGTTTAGCGGACGCTTCGCTAATGTTTAGGGTTTATAGGAGAATAGGTTTGGCACGGTTTTTGTTGAATAATAATGAGGTGTGAAAATTAATCAAAACTATATCATACATGCAAACAACAGTAGATATTCGTGAACTTCAAGAACGCATTGAGCGTGAGAGTTCTTTTGTAGATGCCTTGACGATGGGCATGAACCAAGTAATCGTTGGTCAAAAACATTTGGTAGAGAGTTTGTTGATTGGCTTGCTGGCTGATGGACACATCTTGTTGGAAGGTGTTCCTGGTTTGGCTAAGACATTGGCAATTAACACTTTGGCTAAATTGGTGAAGGCTGATTTTAGTCGTATTCAGTTTACGCCAGACTTGTTGCCAGCCGATTTGCTAGGTACACAGATCTATTCTCAAAAGACAGAAGAGTTTAAGGTGAAGCAAGGTCCTATCTTTGCTAACTTCGTATTGGCAGATGAGATCAACCGTGCTCCGGCTAAGGTACAATCTGCTTTGCTAGAGGCGATGCAAGAGCGTCAGATCACCATTGGTGAGCAAACTTATAAGTTGGACGAGCCATTCTTGGTGTTGGCCACTCAAAACCCAATTGAGCAAGAGGGTACTTATCCATTGCCAGAGGCACAAACAGACCGTTTTATGCTGAAAGTGGTGATTGGCTATCCAAAGAAAGAGGAGGAGATGCAGATTATTCGCCAAAATATCACAGGCGAGAAGGTGGTCGTAAATCCAATCTTGGCTACTGAGGACATTATCAAGGCGCGCAAGATTGTTCGCGAGGTATATCTTGATGAGAAGATTGAGAAGTATATCGTAGATATCGTGTTTGCTACTCGCCAACCAGAGGCTTATGGTTTGGATGATTTGAAGGCGATGATCGCGTTTGGTGGTTCTCCCCGTGCAAGTATTAACTTGGCATTGGCAGCTCGTGCGTATGCGTTCATCCATCGTCGTGGTTATGTGATTCCAGAAGATGTGCGTGCGGTATGCTATGATGTGTTGCGCCACCGTATCGGTTTGACCTATGAGGCTGAGGCTAATAATATTACCACAGAGGATGTAATCACTGAGGTTTTGAACGCGGTACAAGTACCTTGATGAGTTTAGTGTTTAGAGTTTAGTGTTTAGAGGTAATGACTTCTGAAGAATTACTAAAACGAGTACGGAAGATAGAGATTAAGGCTCGTAGGCTGAGTCGCAATATCTTTGCAGGCGAATACCATTCGCAGTTCAAAGGACGCGGTATGGCGTTCTCGGAGGTGCGTGAGTATCAGCCGGGAGATGATGTGCGCTCTATTGACTGGAATGTGACAGCGCGACTGAACAAGCCCTATATCAAGGTGTTTGAGGAAGAGCGTGAGCTGACGGTGATGCTGCTGGTGGATGTGTCGGGCAGTCGTAATTTTGGTACATTAAGCCAAATGAAGCGTGACATGATGGCCGAGGTGGCAGCTACGCTGGCGTTCTCCACGATTGCCAATAATGATAAGGTGGGCGTGATCTTCTTCTCGGATAAGGTGGAGAAATTCATCCCAGCGAAGAAGGGTAAGACGCATGTGCTGCATATCATCCGCGAGTTGCTGAGTCTGGAACCTAGTTCTACGGGTACGGATATGGCACAAGCGTTGCAGTATTTTGCAAATGCTCAGAAGCGTCATTGCACAGCGTTTTTGATTTCGGATTTCATCGGTGTGGGTGAGATGTACAAGCCATTGCTGGTAGCATCTAACCGCCATGAGGTGAATGCGATACAGATATACGACCGTCGTGAAACTGAGTTGCCAAATGTGGGTTTGGTGAAGTTTCATGATGCGGAGACAGGTGAAGACCTGTGGGTCGATACCGCAGTAGCTTCGCTGAGGAATGAGTATGCGCGTGCTTGGCATGAGAACCAAAGTGGAGTGGAGCAACTCTTCACTCGCACTGGTGTGAAGCATGTGAGTGTGCGTACGGATGAAGATTATGTAAAAGCTTTAATGCACTTGTTTAGATGCTAACGATGATTTTGGCACTGGTTGTGAGTGCCGCAATAGATAGTACCACTCTGATGATTGGCGATCAGACTGATCTGCATTTGCAAGCGACCTGTGAGGTAAGCGAGCAAGTGCAGTGGCCTGTGCTAGATAAGGAGTTGATACCTGGTATCGAGGTTGTGGATAAGACGATAGTAGATACAGCGAAATTGAAGGATGGTCGCGTGCAATATAATCAGTATGTGACTTTGACCTCGTTTGAGGATTCGCTGTTCTATATTGCTCCTTTGGCGTTTGTGAGTGATGGTGATACGGTGTGGAGTGAAGCGATGACGCTGAATGTGGTACAACCATTTGAAGTGGACACAACGGATATGGCTATTGCCGATATCAAGGATGTGTATCGGGCGCCTATATGGTGGTGGGGCATACTGCGCTGGGTAGTGCTGGCTTTGGTACTGGCTGCGTTGGGCGTAGGAGGTTATTTCCTGATTACTTATCTACAAGCTAGATTGGGTAAGAAAGATGAGGAGGCGGTGGCTGCTGAACCATTGCGCCCTGCGGAAGAGGTAGCCTTGGAGAAACTGGATGTGATTCGCGAGGAGAAGATATGGCAAGTGGGCCAAGTGAAGGAGTATCATACGCAGCTGACTGATGTGGTGCGCGAGTATATAGCTCGTCGCTTTGAGGTGAGCAGCGCAGAGCAGACTTCGGATGAGACTCTGAGTGCGATGCGTCCTTTGCTCAAAGAGCAAAAAGACCTATATGAGCAATTGCGCAAGATGTTAACGCTAGCGGATTTGGTGAAGTTTGCCAAATGGAATACGACCCCAGATGAGAATGAACTCTCGCTGCGTAGTGCTTATACTTTTGTGAAGGGAACAACAATTCAAAGTTTAGAGGACGGTGCTGAAGCACCTACTGTTTAGAGTTTAGAGATATGACTTTTGCTAGTCCAGGATATTTATTTTTACTCTTGCTGCTAGTGCCCATAGTAGGATGGTATGTATGGAAGTTGCGCAAGACGCAGGCTTCTGTGCAGTTGTCCTCTACTGCTAGTCTACAAAGTCAGGCAAAGAGTATGCGCGTGTGGATGATCCATATACCTTTTGTGTTGCGTGTGGCAGCGGTGTTGCTATTGTCGTTGGCGTTGGCTCGCCCTCAGCTGAGCAATCGCTGGCAATCGGAGTCTACGGAGGGTATTGATATTATGATGGCTTTGGATATTTCGGGTACGATGTTGGGCGAAGATTTAAAGCCTAACCGTCTGGAGGCAGCTAAGGCCGTGGCGACGGAGTTTGTGCTATCGCGTCCAAATGACCAGATCGGTCTAGTGGTGTTTGCAGGAGAGAGTTTTACGCAATGTCCGCTGACGGTGGATCACGCGGTGTTGGTCAACCTGTTTAATTCTGTGAAGTTCGGTATGATTGAGGATGGAACAGCTATTGGCTTGGGTCTTGCTAATGCGGTGAATCGTATGAAGGACTCTCAGACCAAGTCAAAGGTGGTGATCTTGTTGACCGATGGAAGTAACAACCGCGGCGATATTGATCCACAGACTGCTGCGGAGATTGCTAAGACTTTTGGTATTCGTGTATATGCGATCGGTGTGGGTAGTTATAGCGATCAAGTTCGTGTACCGATTCATACTCCATATGGCATACAATATGGTACGATGAGTTCGGAGTTTGACGAGACAACGCTTCGTAATATCGCCCAGATGACAGGTGGCGAGTATTTCCGTGCTACGGATAATAATAGTCTGCGTGCGATCTATCAGCAGATTGATCAACTGGAGAAAACGAAGATTCGTGTGCGCGAGTACTCCAAGCGCACGGAGCATTTTATGCCGTTCTTGATGGCTGCATTGGTCTGCTTGTTGTTGGAGGCTATAATTCGCTATTTTGTGCTGCGCACGATGGCGGAATGATGTAGGTTAAATTAGTGTTAAGTAATATATGTTTCGATTTGCAAATATAGAAATGCTATGGTGGCTGGTGACGATACCTATGTTCGTGATCGGCTATGTGGTATATAGTCATCGCAAGCGTCGTCAGCTGCTGGAGTTTGGTGATGCAGAATTGATGGCACAGTTGATGCCTGATGCATCGAAGAGTCGCCCCGTGGTGAAGTTCAGTATGCTGATGGTGGTGTTGGTGCTACTGATTGTGGCAGTAGCCCGTCCTCAGTTTGGGCAGAAGGAAAAGATTGTGAAGCGCCAAGGTTGCGAAGTGATGGTGGCATTGGATATCTCCAACTCTATGTTGGCAGAGGATGTGGCCCCCAATCGATTGGATCGTGCTAAGCAGATGCTGAGCAAGATGATGGATAATATGGTGGATGATAAAGTGGGATTGGTGGTGTTTGCAGGTGAGGCTTTTACGCAATTGCCAATCACTTGTGATTATGTGTCAGCTAAGATGTTTCTCAATACAATCACGCCTAGTCTTATCCCTACGCAGGGTACCGCTATCGGTGCGGCACTTGAACGATCTATATTGTCATTTGGCTCGCAAGAGAGTGATGCTGGTCGCGCTATTATCCTGATAACGGATGGTGAGAACCACGAGGATGACGCTATTGCTGCGGCCACGAAGGCAAAAGAGATGGGAATAAAGGTGTTTGTAGTGGGAATTGGTAAACCAGAAGGTTCTCCTATTCCTAAACCAGGAACTAATGACTATTTCAAGGATCGTTCGGGTCAGGTGGTGGTAAGCCGATTGAACGAAGAGATGTGTCAGCAAATAGCGCAAGCAGGGCAAGGTCTGTATGTGCGTTGTGATAATACCAATACAGCACTTAGAACATTGCAAAAGGAGTTGGACACGGTAGCTACGGCAGACTTGGAGTCTACGGTATATGCTGATTATAATGAGCAATATCAGTCGTTTGTACTTCTAGCGTTGCTATTGTTGGTAGTAGAGTTCTTTATCCTTTCGCGTAAGAATCATCGTCTTACTCGTATGGATTTGTTTAAAGAAAATAATAAGTAAAGATATGCGTAACTTATTGATAATAATGTGTTTGTGTTCTTGTGTGACGCTCTTTGCTCAACAGGAAGGACCTGATGTGCGCAAGGGTAATAAGTCGTATGAGAAAGAAAATTATACCGAGGCTGAGGTGAATTATCGTCGCGGATTGGATAAGAATGATGAGTCGTTTGAGGCTCATTTTAATCTAGGTGATGCGTTGTTTCGTCAGGAGAAGTATCCAGAGGCTTTGGAGCAGTATGTGGAAGCAGAAAAACTGCTCAATTCGAACGATAAGATACGAGAAGAGCAGTTGAAGAGTCGATTGGCAGCCACATATCATAATATGGGTAATGCGTATTATGCTCAGCAGCAGTATGATAAGGCCGTAGCGGCTTATCAACAGTCATTGCGTCAGAATCCAAAGGATGATGAAACACGCTATAATATGGTGAAGGCTATGCAGCAGCTCAAGCAACAACAGCAACAACAGAACCAACAAAATCAAGATCAACAGCAACAAAAGCAGGAGCAGCAAGAGCAACAAAATCAAGATCAACAGCAACAAGAGCAACAACAGCAACAAGAGCAACAGCAGCAACAAGAGCAGCAGATGGACAAGGAAACTGCTGAACAAATATTACAGGCCTTAGAGCAAGATGAGCAAGAGACGCAGGAGAAACTGCAACGCCAACAAGGTAAGAAGCGTCGTGTAGAAAAGGAGTGGTAAGATTATGAAAAGAATACTATTGATATTATTTGTTTGTGGCTTTGCCACATTGGCAATGGCGCAAGATGTGGAGTTTAAGGCATCTGCACCAGCCCAAGTGATTGTGGGTAAGCCATTTCAGCTTTCTTATACGGTAAACAAGCGTGCTAAGGATTTGCGTGCTCCTGAGTTTACGGATTTTGAGTATATGGCGGGTCCGTATACTTCGCAGTCGCAGTCGACTTCGTTTGTGAATGGTAAGCGCACTTCGTCGTTTGTTCATACATTCACCTATACATTGATGGCGACCAATGAAGGTACCTTCACTATTCCTCCCGCTACTGTCAAGGTAGATGGTGAGCAATACACTTCGAACGGTGTGCGTATTACTGTTCTTCCACCAGATCAGCCTGCTAGTAATACAAGTAATGCGACCCAAACATCCAACGCTTCTAAGCAGGCGGATGTGAATGAAGGAAGTTTGTTTTTGCGCACGATAGTGAGCAAGACAAAAGTATGCGAGCAAGAGGCTATATTGCTATGCTATAAGTTGTATTTTGCCGGTGTGGATGTAGCACAACTCACCAATAATACTCGTTTGCCAGAGTTCAAGGGCTTCCTCAAACAAGACTTGGAGATGGGCGAGATTCAGACTGAATTGGAGCACTATGATGGTCGTAATTATCAAACCGCTGTGTTGTATCGTACTTTGCTATTCCCACAACGCAGTGGTGATATCGTTATAGATCCAGCTCACTTTGAGGCTGTATTGCGTGTGCGTAATCGTGCACAAGTTCGCAGTATTTTTGATGATTTCTTTGATAGTTATACTACTGCTACTAAATCGCTAACGGCTCCTAGTGTGACGATTCATGTGTCAGCATTGCCCGCAGGCAAACCTGCTGATTTTAGCGGAGGTGTGGGACAATTCAATATTTCTAGTAAGATTTCGAAAACCGAATTGGAGGCCAATGAGGCGGTGACATTGACTGTGACCATCCAAGGATCAGGTAATATGAAACTATTGAAGAACCCAGCGGTGGATTGGCCTGAGGGTTTTGAGGTGTATGATCCTAAGGTGACCAATAATTTTAAAACTACCACATCGGGTGTAAGTGGTACTAAGACCGTAGAGTATTTGGCGATACCTCGTGCAGGAGGTACATATACCATACCTGCCGTGCAGTTTGCATACTATGATGCGGAGAGTAGGTCATATCGTACGCTATCTACGACCGAATATACCCTAAATATTGCGCGTGGAAATTCAGAAGAGGGAGATGCGGTTGTGGTGAGTAATTTCGTGCAGAAAGAGGATATCCAACAGTTGGGAAATGATATTCGCTATATATACGCTAGCGATGTGGCACCAGCTGCAAAGCGACCAGCAGTTATCGGTTTTGGTTCGCTGCTCTTTTGGCTGTACTATTTGATTCCGTCATTGCTAGCAACATTGCTCTTTATCATTTTCCGTAAGCAGATCAAGGAGAACGCAGATATCACACGCGTTAGATATAAGAAGGCTAATAAGGTGGCACAACGTCGTTTGAAGAAGGCTGAACAATTCCTTAAACAAAACAATAAAGATGCTTTCTACGAGGAGATTGAGCGTGCTTCGTGGACTTATCTGAGCGATCGTCTGTCAGTGCCAACAGCACAACTTAATAAGGAGAATATAGCCCAGATACTAGCCTCTAAGGGCGTAGCGCAAGAGCTGATCACTGAACTACTGAATGTGTTGTCCACCGCGGAATTTGCGCGTTATGCACCAGTATCTAGTCATACAATGCAAGATCTCTATAATGACACCACTAAGATTATCAACCAACTAGAAAATAATAAACTATGAAATTGCTATTAATATTTTTGACATCGCTTTTTGCGCAGGCTAATGCTCAATATGCTGAGGGTAATTATGTACAAGCAGCAGAGCAATATCAGCAAGTGTTGGCAGAGGATCCATCAGCTGAGGTGTACTACAATTTGGGTAATGCCTATTTCAAGCAAGGCGAATTGGCACAATCTATCTTGGCTTACGAGCGAGCTCTTCGTTTGAAACCTTCGATGAAGGATGCAAAGCATAACTTGCAGTTTGCGCAATCACGGATTATTGATAATATAGACGACACCCAAAGCTTTTTTCTATCGACATGGTTGAAAGCCGTTCGCAATGCTCTAAACCAGAATGCGTGGATTGCTCTGTCGATATCGCTCTTTATACTGACATTGCTAGGATTCTTCTTCTTTGCGTTCAGCCGAACGATTTGGCTGCGCAAAACGGCTTTCTATACTAGTGTAGTGGCATTGCTCGTCTCTATTTGTGCGTGTGCCAATGCGGGAAGCTTGCACAAGCGTGATACACAGCGAGCTGATGCGATTATTACCCAAGGTATAGTCAATGCAAAAGCATCGCCAGACCGTTCGGGTACCGACCTATTTACCCTTCACGAGGGCACCAAGGTGAAAATTACGGATGTGATAGGCGAGTGGTGCTGTATTCAGGTAGGAAACAATATCGGATGGATGCAATTGGCACATTTGGAGCGCATATAGTTTGTGTAATTCAAAAAAAAGCAGTACTTTTGCGGAAAATTTAGTATATGAATAAAAAATTGCATATTGATACGCTCTGCGTACAAGCAGGCTACAACCCTAGCAAAGGTGAGCCACGCCAAGTGCCTATCATCCAAAGTACAACATTCAAGTATGAGACTAGTGAGCAGATGGGTAAACTCTTTGACTTAGAGGAGAGTGGTTACTTTTATACTCGTTTGCAAAACCCTACTAATGACACCACTGCGGCTCAAATCGCGGCGATGGAGGGTGGTGTGGCAGCTATGTTGACTAGTTCGGGCCAAGCTGCTAACTTCTTTGCATGTTTTAATATCTGTCAAGCAGGCGATCATATGATCACTACCACCAGTATCTATGGTGGAACATACAACCTCTTTGGTGTGACCTTCCCTAAGATGGGATTGGAGATTACCTTCATTGACCAAGATGCCAGCGATGAGGAGTGGGCAGCGGCTTTCCGCCCCAACACGAAGCTGGTGTTTGGTGAGACATTGTCTAATCCTAATGTTCGTATTTTGGACATCGAGCGCATTGCTAAGATTGCACACGATCATGGTGTACCATTGATCGTGGATAACACATTCCCTACGCCAGTCAACTGCCGTCCATTTGAGTTTGGTGCTGATATCGTGACACACTCTACGACCAAGTATATGGATGGTCATGGTGTGCAAGTAGGTGGTGTGATTGTGGATAGTGGCAACTTTGATTGGGAAAAACACCACGATAAATTTGCTTGTTTGACTGAGCCAGATGCTTCGTATCATGGTTTGCGTTATACAGAGGCCTTCGGTAAACTGGCATATATCACCAAAGCGACGGCCCAATTGATGCGTGATTTGGGTTCGATCCAGAGCCCACAGAATGCGTTCTATCTGCATTTAGGATTGCAAACCTTGCATGTGCGTATGCCTCGCCACTGTGAGAGCGCATTGAAGGTTGCAAAATACTTGGAGAACCATCCTGATGTGGCGTGGATTCGCTATCCAGAGTTGGAAAATGATCCAGAGCATGCACGCCAACAGAAGTATATGCCTAATGGTAGCTGCGGCGTGATGGCCTTTGCCGTGAAGGGCGATCGTACATTTGCTAATCGCTTTATGGATAGCTTGAAGTTGGTGACCATTGAAACGCATGTGGCAGATTGTCACACATGTATCTTGCACCCTGCAGCCCATACTCATCGTCAGTTGAGCGATGAAGCATTGTTGGCTGCTGGTATTGATCCTAACTTGATGCGACTTAGCATCGGATTGGAGAATGCAGATGACTTAATAGCAGATATTGAATATGCACTTACACAAGCTCATAACGGATAATTTCAGTTTCGAAGCGGGTGGAAGCCTCCCTCAGTTGGAGATTATTTACCATACATCGCCACGCGACTACCAACCTGGTGACCGTGTGGTATGGCTTTGCCATGCGCTGACCGCCAACTCCGATCCGCTTGATTGGTGGCCAGAGATGGTGGGCGAGAATTACTGGGTAAACCCAGATAAAGATTTCGTGGTTTGCGTTAATATCTTTGGCTCAGCCTACGGCACGACTGGCCCAAGGGATTTTAAGAGTCGGGACTCGCGAATCCCGAATCAAACAGGATATCTCGATTTCCCCCGTTTCACCGTCCGCGACACTGCGCGACTTTTCACCCTGGTACGTGAGCATTTAGGTATAGAGCGTGTGGACCTCTTGGTAGGTAGTTCTATTGGCGGTTTTCATGCCTTGGAATGGGCTATTATGGAGGGCGATGTGATTGAGCGTGCCGCTTTTATCGCTACGGCACCTCGTGTATCTCCATGGCTAAGCGCTTGGATGGAAGTGCAACGTATGGCTATGGAGGCTGATCCTACATTCCGTGCGTGCGAGAGTCTTGATGGCGGACGTAAAGGTTTGGAGGCTGCGCGTGCCATTTCCCTCATCTCATACCGCAGTTTTGATGGCTACAACCTTACACAATACGAGACGGATGAGGATTGCCTCTTTGCATCTCGTGCCGCTAGCTACGAACGCTATCAAGGCGAGAAACTGGTAAAACGCGGTTTTGATGCGTATTCTTATTATTATTTGCTTTGTTGCGTGGATAGTCAGAATGTAGGTCGTCATCGTGGCGGAGTGGCTAAAGCCCTTGGAGAGATCAAAGCTAAGAGTATAGTCATCGCCATCACTTCCGATGGTCTCTTCCCTCCGTGTGAGAGCCGCGAATGGGCAAAGCATATACCTCACGCCGAGTACTACGAGATTGAGTCTCGCTTCGGCCACGACGGCTTTTTGCTGGAGACCGATCAAATAACGAAGATTCTTGAGACATTATAAACAAAAAGGCTTGGACATCCAAGCCTTTTGTTTATATTTGTTTCACGCTTCACTGTTTCATTGCTCATGAAACCTCTGAAACTTTGAAACAAGCAGCTCTGCTGCCTGAAACAAGAGCCTTCGTTCTTACAACGCTGCTAAGTATTTCTCTGCTTCCATAGCAGCTTTGCATCCGCTAGCAGCAGCTACGATAGCTTGACGGTAGTGTGGATCAGCACAGTCTCCTGCAGCGAATACGCCAGCTACGTTAGTACATGGGCTGTGGCCCTCTACCTTGATATATCCCTCAGCATCGCGCTCGAGGTATTCTGCAAAGAGATCAGTATTTGGTTTATGGCCAATAGCCAAGAAGAATCCGTCGATAGCGATGTGGCGAATCTCCTCTTCAGGAGTGCCTTTTTTGTATACGAGGTCTGCACCCTCTACTTTCACTTCACCAGTGAGGTTGAGAGTGTTGTGCTCAAAGAGAATCTCGATCTTTGGATTATCCTTGACGCGTTGTTGCATAATCTCAGAAGCGCGGAGATAAGGTTTGCGTACGATCATATATACCTTCTCGCAAAGTCCAGCTAGGTAGTTTGCCTCTTCGCAAGCGGTGTCACCGCCACCTACTACAGCCACGGTCTTTTTGCGATAGAAGAAACCGTCGCAGGTAGCGCATGCGCTCACACCGCGACCTTTGTAGTCTTCCTCAGACTGGATGCCGAGGAACTTAGCGCTAGCACCAGTAGCGATAATCACGGTATCAGCCTCATAGAGTTGGTCGTCCTCAACCCACACTTTCTTAGGTGAGCAAGAGAAATCTACTTTGGTGACCATACCAGATACGAACTCAGTACCAAAGCGCTCTGCTTGGCGACGCATATCATCCATCATTTGATAAGGTTCTACTCCCTCTGGATAGCCAGGGAAGTTCTCTACTTCGGTGGTAATCATCAGTTGTCCACCTACTTGCATACCCTCAATCAATATAGGTTGAAGATTAGCGCGAGAAGCATAGATGGCTGCTGTGTACCCCGCTGGGCCTGAGCCGATAATAAGACATTTCATATGTGTGTAAATTAAAAAAGTTTCAAAGGTTCCAGAGGTTTCAAAAGTTCTAAAGGTTCTAAGTTTAGCGCAGATCATTGATGAAAGCATCTGCTTTTTCTATCACGAAACGAGGCATGCTGTCGGTGTATTGCGCATTGTTGAGACGCAGTGTAGTGATGTTGCCGGTTGTTTCATGGATTTCGGCGGATACAGGAATCAAACTATTGGTAGTCACGCGCAATATGAATTTGCTGATTTCATCATTTTGATTCTTTGGCGTGAGGGTAATCTGTGTCTTGTCTCCGACCACTTTTTCTGTTTGTTTGCACACGGGCAACAGAGCCTTCGCATAGAGAAAAGGGTTGGTCTCTGTCAACTCCTCTTCGGTGGGATTGGACAATGTCAGTTCTTCGGCATCTTCGCTGTACATATACATCGTGGTGCCATCGTATGCGGCCTCTATACCTAGCATTTCTAGGGCAAACTGTTTGCCATGCATGCTCAGTGTGCCTGTGTAGGTCATCGGTTGGGATTGTCCTTCTGCTACGCTGAGGGTGAAATCTGATTGTAGGGTCTTCTGCTCCAACATCGCAAAGAGCGACTGCAGAACGGTAACTATAATTAGTAGTAACTTCATATTTTCGCAAGACTAAACTCCCAGTTCTTGTAACTTCTTATCCAATTCGTCGAGGCTTTGGATGAGTACATCTCGTCCCTTAGGGCCTTTGTTTGGTCCTACTACGCCTGCAGCTTCGAGTTGGTCGGATAGTTTGCCAGCGCGGTTGTATCCAATTTCAAAGGCGCGTTGTAGGCGCGAGGTAGATCCTTCTTGCTTGGTGACTACATAGCGTGCTACATCCGCAAACATAGGGTCGAGTCGTTTGAGGTCAACGGCTCCTGGTGCGAGTGCTTCGCCTTCGCCACCTTCGCCAATGTACTCAGGCAATTGATATGGCTCGAAGTAATGTTGTTGCTGTTCGATATGTCCTACGATCGCGTCCACCTCTGGTGTATCTACGAATGCACACTGTACGCGTGTGATGCTTGCGTTGCCAGCGTAGAGCGAGTCGCCTCGTCCTATGAGCTGTTCGGCCCCCTTGCTGTCAAGCACTGTGCGTGAATCTACTACGGATTGCGTACGCAGTGCCATACGGGTAGGGATGTTGGCTTTGATGACACCCGTCACGATGTTCACAGAAGGTCGTTGGGTGGCTAGGATCATGTGCATACCTACGGCACGCGCTTTTTGCGTGATGCGTGCGATAGGGGTTTCGACCTGCTTGCCCGCTTGCATGATAAAGTCGCCATACTCATCGATGATAATCACGATATATGGCAGGTATTGGTGGTGTAGGGAGTCGGCCACCACTTTATTGGGGTTGAGACGACGGCTGACGAATTTCTCGTTGTAGTCTTCCAGATTGCGAACTCCTGCATCCATGAGCAGTTTGTAGCGGTTCTCCATCTCGATGACTAGTGAGTTGAGGGTGTTGACCACTTTGTCGCAGTCGGTAATCACCACTTGCTCTGGATCGGTGTCTGGCGTAGCGGCCAGGTAGTGGCGAAGGAGAGGTTTGTATGGTGCAAACTCTACCATCTTAGGATCGACCATTACTAGTTTGAGCTCAGCAGGGTGTTTCTTGTAGAGCAGTGATGTGATGATAGCGTTGATTGCGACGGACTTACCTGTACCCGTAGCACCTGCTACGAGCAAGTGAGGAGTTTTGGCCAAGTCGAACATAAATACCTCATTGGTAATCGTGCGACCATAGGCGATAGGTAACTTCATCTTCTTTTCCTCTTGAAAACGCTTGCTAGCAATCACTGAGTGCATGGATACTACTTGTGGGTTCTCGTTTGGCACCTCGATACCGATGGTGCCTTTGCCTGGGATAGGCGCGATGATACGGATGCCCATTGCGGCGAGTGAGAGCATGATATCGTTTTCTAGGGTCTGGATTTTGGCGATGCGTACACCTGCCTTAGGCACGATCTCGTAGAGCGTTACAGTAGGACCTACGGTAGCTTTGATGGATTCGATCTCGATGCCGTAGTTGCGCAGTGTGCTGACAATGCGGTTGGCATTGGCTTGCTGCTCTTCTTTGTCAATTACAGGGGCTGTCTCATTGTCATAAACCTTGAGCAGATTGAGCGATGGGAACTTATAGTTTTCTAGGTCTTTGCGTGGGTCATATGGGCCAAGTTTTCTGAGCAAGAACTCGGGATCATCCTCCGATAGTTCTACTTCTTTGATGTCCTCTACTGATACATCAATATCGTCGTTGTCTTTGTTCTCCTCCTCTTCGTCTTCTTCTGGGAGAGGTTGTGGGTCGGCCTCTTCTTCGTTGACAGGTGTGTCTATTTCTACATTAAGAGTCTCCTCGTTGTTTTCAATATCTACGATCTCGTCGCCTTCTTTATCTGCTAGGTCAATCTCAAAGGTATGTGTATCGTCTTCATCGCCTTCTAGCGCTGTCTCGTCTTCAAGGTATTCTTCGGTGTCCTCTTGTTTCTTGCGGAAGAGCGATGCTATCTTCTGACCGATGAGTTGGCAGTGGTCCACAAAGTGCTTGTCAACCACGATGAGGAATAAGATGATGCTAACAATCAAAATCACTAGCATGCCGAGCCATTGTACATAGGACATACCCCATACAGCGATAAGTTCTCCTACTTTACCGCCCCAGCGGAAATAGGAACCTACTCGTATGATTTGTTGGGCAAAGCCCAATGCGATAGACCCCCATATGATGCTAAATAGTGTGATAAACAATAGTTTGATGCGTTTGAGGGGGAAGTTTACAATCATTCGTGCAGCATATAGCGCCAATGCGATGAGGGCTGCGATGGATACTAATCCGAAGGTGCCATCCACGAGCCAGTCGGCTACGATGGCGCCTGGGAGGCCAAGTGCATTCTTAATCTCGCCGCGCTGTTCGCTGCGGTCGCCTATGTGTTTGACGATGGATTGATCTTCTGCACCGTGAAAGAAAAAGCTGAAATATGCGACAATCAGCATCAATACGATAGATGCTAGAATGATGCCTGATGCCAAACGAAAGCGCTCGCTCGTCAGCGTGTCGCGTACGGATGCAAAGAAGTCTTTCACTCCAGTTTTTTCTACAGTGATAGCCTTCTGTGTGCCGGTAGTTGCGGCTGTTGTGGTAGTAGGTCTTGTTACTCTTCTTGCCATAATAATTGAATGTTCATAGATTGTTTAGGATGTAAAAAATATAGATTTCAAATATGTCTGCAAAGGTACAAAAAAAAATACAATTACGCAAGTGATTCTTGCATATTTGCAAAAATTGTTGTAACTTTGCACCGTATTTAAACTTTTAGACAAGGGCCTTTGGCTCGTGAAACAATAAAACCTGCAGCACGGCTGCGCCCACACTTATGATTAAACACGATGGTATAGTGATAGCCGTGAACGGCGATGGTACGGTGCGTGTGCGCATCGTTCAGACTAGTGCGTGTGCTTCGTGCAAAGCCAAGGCTATGTGCGCTAGTGCAGAGAGCAAGGAAAAAGAGATATTGGCTCTTTTTGTAGGCGAAGAGGCGAAAAGGCGAGAAGGCGAAAGGCAAGATATTAAACTTGGAGATGAAGTCGTTGTAATGGTACAACAAAAAATGGGTTGGAAGGCTGTCTTGCTAGCATATATGTTGCCGTTTATAGTCATGATGACAGTAGTGGCTATTGGTAATGGGTTATTGGGTATTCGCGAAGAAGTGATTGGCACCGCAGCGTTGTGTGCTATGGGTGTGTATTATATTGTGCTAGGGTTCTTCAAGGACAAGATACAAAAAGATTTTTCTTTTACAGCAAGAAAGAAGTAAACAGTTGCTATTTTTGGCATATGTTTTGTGATGGTTGATCTAGGAAAGGGCGAGCTCTTTCCTAGATTGTTTAACTATTAAACCTAAATTAACTATGACAACTGGATCAAAAGTGCTATTGGCTCTCTTAGGCGGAGCCGTAGTGGGAGCGACAGCGGCCTTGCTGATGGCTCCAAAGAGCGGCAGTGAACTGCGCGCAGAAATCGCGGCAATCGTTCGCGAGAAGTATTCACACATGAACTTAGACGAGATCTCCCGAGTGGTGGACAAAGTGATGAAACGCATCAAGAATGGCATGTGCAACTGCCATTGCAAAGCTGACATCGAAGCCGCTGTGGATGAGGCTGCTAAGAAGTAAATTTCAGCGCCGGAGGCGTGTTATATATCCAAAGGGATGTTGCATGCCTTCGGCGTTATTATGTTGGATGTGCCTTTGGCACGTAAATTATACATACTATGGCTACAACGATTTACAATCAGTTAATAACTGATACACAGGAATATATCAAGACGCAATACAAGTTGCTACAAGTAAAAAGCATTGAGCAAACGAGTCGGTTGATAGGTCTGATAATCACGATTGTGATGATAACAGCCATCGTAGTGATAGGACTCATTTTTCTCGCGATAGCACTAGCAGCATGGCTCGAACAATGGTTACCTATGTGGGCATCATATTTGGTGATAGCTGGAGCGATGTTGTTAATCGCTTTGGTAGTATATTGGGGAAGAAGATATTGGTTTGTTCGCCCAGTAGAAAAACATCTGAGTGAAGTGATCCTAGATGATACAACACCGTTAGATAGACAGAGACAATCGACTGAGAATCAAGCGGAAGTTCAACGAGAGTTGATGAAGAGAGATATGAGTACAATCCGGCACGAATGGGAGCAAATAGAACGGATCTTGCAAGTGATTAGGAGTGTGCTATCGTAAAATGTTACACAATGAAAATCAAAAGACTATGGATAATTGGATGGTGATACTTATTTCAGTAGGTATGATACTGCTTTTTATAGGGCCATTTGTGGTACTCAGTTCGGTGAAAGGACGTAAAAGAGTTCATCAAAAATTTAAAGGTAAGAAAAAACAAATAGCGGGATGACCCGCTATTTGTTTTTGTGATATTTGCTATCGATTTTTAGAATAAGTAGCGTGCACCAAGACTGATGCCGTAGAATCCGGCTGTGTTAAACTTGTTAGTACCAAAGTTCCAACCAATATTAGGACGATAGTCCACAGAGAGTTGTAATGGGAACCAGAAGTTGTACTCAACGCCTACATGACCTACTGCACCTACATATAATTCTGGAACATTGAAGCCGTAGATACCTAAACCAGCACCTACACCAAGATTCCAATTCCACTCACCTTTGTTATTCCAAGGAATTGCAGTGTTAAAGGGGTTAATCCAATCATAAGTACAGGTAGCACCAATACCATTGAATGCTGGCAAGTTAACTGACAGATCAATCATGTTATCCTCACCCAATGTGTGCTGATAAGAGACATCCAAACCATAACCAATGTTTGCACCGATTGCGCGAGGTTGCGCTACTGCTGCTGCGACACCAGCAACTGCCATGATGGCAACAAGTAGAAGTTTTTTCATAACGCTTAAAAATTAAATGATTAATAATATGGTTGTCAAAAGTGGTGCAAAGATAGTGTTTTTATTTCAAGAAGGTGTTTTAGTGTATCAAAATATTGTTTCATTTTGTCAAAATATTGGTATGTCGTTCTACAAATTCGCTAGGAGTACATCCTACGATATTGGTGAAGTGTCGCCACGCTGTGGTGCGTGAGCGATAGCCCGCGTCAATAAAGAGTGTTTGGATAGAGGTGTTAGGATCTTTGCGCAACTGCTGACACACATAGTCTATTCGGCGACGATTAAGCATGTCGGATAGGTTGGCAAAGCCAAGTTGCTTGGCTGCCTGCTGAATGTATGTGCGATTGGTACCTACTAGGTGCACGATCTTGTCGCCAGTGAGGTCGGAGTCTTGCCATACAGCAGGGTCATTCATGAGTCGTTGTAGGGCTTGTGCTGCTGCATCGACTGTGTTCTGTGTCGTGTGTGGCAGTTGATCCCAGGTGTAATAATCACGCACTTTCTCTAGAGGTACATGTATTCGCTCGTAGTGCTCAAAATAGATAATAACCACCGACAGCAGCAAGTATAGTATCTCATGCGTGATATACCCCAAATACAACTGCAATCCACGACTAAAGATATAGGATATGCACAGCAGAGTG
>JAEIGA010004192.1_pt1 | contig 22340 bp, 20 predicted proteins | sample 9270691 | NCBI WGS metagenome assembly JAEIGA01 (sample SAMN17057246, study PRJNA624740) | gut metagenome | biome: biome; isolation source: fecal sample | host: Bos grunniens | place: China: Xizang | collected 2019 | reverse complement strand
TGCAATTGTGCTGTAAATTTTTTTCAAAATTAGGTCGTTGGGTATCGTTTTCGATACCTATGAGGTGTAGGTGGGGGGGGGCTGATAAGACAAATGGGACTAATAGGACCAATAAGACCAATGTGAGTTTACATTTTTTTTGGCGTAACCCATTACCCCATTGGTCGTATAGGTCTCATAAGTCCCATTTTTACGCCGATTCTTGGGTATCGTTTTCGATACCCAAGAGGGGGGGGGCTTTTGCGTGCCAGGTATCGTTTTCGATACCTATGAGGGAGAGGGGGCGGCAAAAAGCAACCCCGCATTTCTGCGAGGTTGTTCGTTTTCCGCTTTCACTTTTCCGTTTTCCGTTTAAAAGTCGTAGCCGACAATCTTGTCGGCATATTCAGTCCAACCGAAGGCTCTTTTGTATGCCGTTACCGACATTGTCGGAACATGTATTGTGCAATCAAGAGGCACATAACTATTGCCGACATAGGTTGAGAACATATCGAAATCCCCAGATGGAGGAGTTACCGGTTTGCAGTAGACATTTGACAACGATTGACAAAACATAAACGCCCTGGAACCGATAGTATGAACTCCACTACCAATGATCACCTCCGATAATAAATCACAACCATAAAACGCTTTTTCGTCTATTCGGACAACATGATCGGGAATGTTTACACTTGTTATTGATGTACAGTTACAAAATTTATTTTCACCCACCACTGACACATCGGAAGGTATGGTTATGGCTACTGCCTTTTCATTATTTACATAGAGATCTGCGCCATTACTTAATGGATTATCCTCAAATGTAATTGTACACCACTTTGATAAGCTCGAAACATCTACTCGCTTCAGTTTTGTACAGTTATGAAAAGCTGATGTTCCAATCCAACTAACTCCGTCAGGTATGGTTATATTAGTCAATGATGTGCAATCTTCAAAGGCATAATAGAAAATCTTCTTAACCCCATCTCCCAATACAATTCCCTGCAAATTTTGGCAAGCACAAAATGCACTTTCTCCAATCTGAACAACACTATTTGGGAGCTTGATGTATGTTAATGTTTCACACTCGGCAAAGGCTGATTCCGGAATCTGAGTAACATCTCCATCAAAACTGATTCGACCAACCCCATCTCTATAATTATTACCTTTAAACTTTCCGCCAAAACCATTTTTTGTATTTAAATCTATGGCATAACCATATTTTGTACTATATACTATCTCGTTTGTATTACAGATTATGTCGTCAAGAGGTGTTGAAGTCTCTTTTTTTTGTACTCCGTTTTGCCGTAGATTAATTTCGTACAACTTCAGATATTCCTTATCAAATAGAGATATTATTGCACTACGATCATTCTCAGATCTATTCTCTGCAATTACAAATATCAATTTATCAATGCGTATTGTACGAGTATCTGCAACACTTATCCACGACAATGCTTCTTCGGGAATGTTTATCGTATAATCAAGATTTGTGGAGATAACAACCATCACCTCCCCTCCCTTTGCATCAATCGTAACATTACCGTCATTATCCGTTTCAAATATGGGTTTTTCCTCTTGACTATCTCCTTGGTTATCATCTTGATTATCATCTCCTTGATTTCCCTGATTATTATTATCAGAATTACCACCTGGCAATTCTGTTTGATTTCCACTATTCTTTTCAGCCTCTTCGAGCCCATCACCCGATGTACAAGCAGTAAAAATCATTCCGACCGTTACTAATGAAAGTAAAAGTTTTTTCATCGTAATATCAATTCAAGGATTATATAGCAAGTTTTTTATTATAAACGAGATACCTCTCCTCAAAAAAACCAGAGAGGGCTTTGCATTATGTCGTTATGCAAATTTATGTATTTATTTCGGAACAAACAATCTTGCAGAGAAAATTTTGAAAAAAAGTCGTAAAAGAGTATCTTTGTACCAAATGACTTAATAATTACCTAAACTAATATGAAACAGATTTTTCTTTCGTTATTTTCGTTACTCCTCGCGGTAGGAGGAGTTGCAACCGCATCGGCACAGGAGCGCATTGATGTCGGTGCCGAGATTTGGATTGAGCCATCGCAGACCGAAGCAGAGGTCGAGGGTTGGGTTAAGACTATGGCCGAGAGCAAGATGCATTCAGCTCGCGCCTTCCTGATGTGGAACAACATCGAGACCGCGCCAAAGGTCTACGACTTCCACCTCTACGATGCGTTGTTCCGCGCTGCCGAGAAGTATGGTATTGAGATTGAGGCTACCCTCTTCTGCACCCACGCTCCGGTATTCTACTGCAAGAAGTACGGCTACTCCTCGCAACGCCATGTACTCTACTACTCGCAGGAGATTAAGGCACTCTCTAACGATTTCGTACGCGAATGCGTAGTGCGTTATCGCGATAGCAAGGCGCTCGGCTCGTGGTGGATACTAAACGAAGCTCGTAGTTTCAAGGCGAATGACCCTTACACAGTGGAGTTTACGCAGAATTGGCTCCGCAACAAGTATGGCACTATCGAGGCCCTCAACAAAGAGTGGATTACCGATTTCAAGTCGTTCGACGAGGTTAAGTTCGACGAGAATTGGACCTCGAATAAGGCTTTTGTTTGGAATCCCGCCCACCGAGATTGGATAGATATTTCGCGCGACATCTTGACTCACACCTTCGCTGAGATTACCAAAGTTGTCCGCAAATACGACACTAAAACCCCTGTAACATCGAACCCTGCCGACTTCTTCGGCTCGCTCGATAGGTACGACCTCACAACCTTGCGTGGCGTGTTCGACATCTTCGGTGCTTCGATGCACGCTGCTTGGCAGTTGCGAACAATGTCGCGCGACAAGTACGCCTACTCTACCGCAGGTATCTGCGAGATTTTGCGTGCCCACGCCCCTAATAATCGCTTCTGGGTTGGCGAGATGCAGGCCGGAAACAATATCTTCTCGGGCCGTACTCCTATCTGCCCTACACGCAATGACTTGGCACAGTGGGTATGGTCAGGCATTGGCACAGGCGCGCGTAAGATTATATATTGGAGCGCCAACTACCGCCGTCAAAGTGGCGAAGCGGGCGAGTGGGGAGTCTTTGGTTTCAAAGGCGAGGCTACTGACCGTTCACTCGTTACAAAGGAGATAAATGAGGTGATAGAGAAGAACGACGACTTCTTCAAGGCGTCGAAGCCTGAGTTATCGAACATAACTCTGATTTTGAGCCCAGAGACTCAGCGTATGTTGCGCCATATCCGCACCGAGAAGGTTGGTGTTCCCGAGACAGAGCCGAGAGCGCAAGTTTTCACCACATTCCACTGGTTTGAGGCGTTGTCGGAGCGAGGTTATCAGCCACAAATGCGCTACTTCACCGACTACGAGTGGGAGAAGCGTGGCGAGGGCGATGTGGTTATCGTGGCGAATGCCTTTTCCGTTCCGAGCAGTGTCGTACCTCGAATGGTTGAGTTTGTAAAACGAGGCGGTAAGGTTATCTTGGAGGGACTTGTAGGCTTCTACAACGAAAACGAGGTCTGCACCTCGCTTTCGCAGTTCGATTTGGAGCCACTCGTGGGTGGCGTATATGAGGATATCCGCTATCGCGAAACTCCGCAGTACTTCAACATTGAGGGTGTAGGAGAGGTTCTTGGCCACGCTTGGCACCCAATACTTCGCGCAACAGCCCCTACGGCACGCGTTATCGGCAATGGAGCCGAGGGTGCAGTGGCTCTGCACAACAAACTCGGCAAGGGCGAGGTATATTGGATTGCACCATCGGTGTCGATATCGCAGTTAGCAAAGAGCGAGTCGGGTGAGTTGTCGCACTTGGCAAATGTACTCCTTGCAGAGCATCTTACCAAGCAACCGTTCCGCTTTGTCGGACATGCCAATGGTGCTTTGATGCGAGTATTGCGCAGTGGCAACGAATATGTTACCATTATCACAAACAACCTCACAACCCCTTGCTCGTTGAAGCTCGTTGCACCGAAGGGTATGACAGCAACGCCAATCTTTGGAACGGCTAAATTTAGCAAATCGGGCAAAGTGACGCTCGGCGACCGCGAGACATTGGTACTCCGCTGGAAATAAACGAAGAAAGACCTGCGAAATGCAGGTCTTTCTTTTGCTACAAATATCTCCTTCTACTTTACTCTATCGGGATTTTCGCGCAGGAATTGATCCCACGATTTTGTGCCTCGCTTACGAGCCTTCTTATCTCCACCCAAGCCCTTAACCTTCGTACCACCAAGAGCGCGGTTTATAGGCGAAGAGATTGAGTAGTAGTGGCACAATGCCACCGCCATACCGTCAGTTGCATCGAGCTTCTTCGGAGGAGTTTCAATATGCAGAGTCTTCATCACTACGCCTGCAATCTGTTCTTTCGATGCCGAGCCAAGTCCGACAACCGATTGCTTGATACGCGAAGGTGCATACTCAAAGACATCGACCTCGTGGCTCAGTGCAGCTGCCATTGCCACACCCTGCGCACGACCAAGTTTGAGCATCGACTGCACATTCTGACCGAAGAAAGGCGACTCCAAAGCCACCTCACGAGGTTTGTACTCCTTGACTATACGACTTACGCTATCGAAGATATATCGCAACTTCTCGTAGGGGTCCTCGATTTTATGAAGGTCTATTTCGCCCATCACTACCGCCCTGACATCTCGTCCATCGATCTCCAACACTCCATAACCCGTATAGTTTGTGCCGGGGTCAATGCCCAAAATGCGATATATCTGCGTCTGTTGCACCATTGGCTATTTCAAGAGTTCTGCCAACTTTTCGATAACAGCCTTACCACGCAAATTCTTCGCTATGATAACGCCATTCGAGCAGTCGATAAGGTAGTTCGTAGGGATTGACTCTACGGCATAATCCTCAGCTGCCGGATTGTCAAAACGCTCCAATGTACTAACATTAACCCACTTCATGCCCTGCTTTTCGATAGCACCCTTCCAAGCCTCGTGCTTAGCATCGAACGATACTCCATATATCTCAAAGCCCTTCTTGTGGTAGAGTTTATATGCCTCCTTCAAGAATGGCATCTCGCCCATACACGGACCACACCACGAAGCCCAGAAATCGAGCAATACATAGCGATTATTCTTATTCTCAACAACTGATTTCAGCGACACAACTTCGCCTGCAAGATTTGGCTGTGCAATGTCGATATAGTGTGGGACATAGTCGCTACCCTCAGCCTGAGGCTCGGTCTTAAATTTACGCTCAGCCGATGCCTTCATGCCATCAGCTATCGGCAAAACCTTCATCTTCTCTGGCAACTGCTCCAACTTACCAAGCAACTCCATCGAAGGTATTGCGTAAGATAGCTGTTTAAGCATAAACAGACCAAACACATTATCCTTGTTCTGCACGAAGAACTCCTCCTGCATCTGAGTGTGCTCATTATCGATAGCCTCAGCAGTAGCTGTATCACCAGCAGCAACAGCATCGCGATATTTTGCAACCAACTCTCTATTGCGAGCCATCATCGCCGTGAAAGCATCATTAGCAGGTGTTCCGCTACACATGTTATCTCCTAAATTAACATCTCCTGCGACACGCACTTTTCCATTCTCAATAAATAGATATGAAATTGGGCGACCGCCCTCCAATATCAACTGTGCAAATGTTGGCTCGTGTTTCACTCCCTTAAAATGAAAGGTATTACCGTTAACCAATTTCACCGAGTCGATAACTGCTCGTGCATCCCACATATCGGTCAAATAGACATTGCCAATAGCTTCAAAGTTGTCAAGACGACCAACAATCTCACATCTGTTGGTGTTGCAACCAACCAAAACAGTTGCAACAGCCAAAATAACAAATAACTTCTTCATAATTTTCTATATTTATCCTCTATTTTTCTTTCTCGGCCAACTCTGCCTCCAACTTCATCACGCGACGACGCAACTCTGGTAACTCCTTAAAGACCGCAAACGAGCGGTGATAGTTGATACCTGCCAATGCCGGACTACCAAAACGAATCTCGCCATCAGGTATATCTCTGTCTATACCACTCTGCGCACCAATCTTCACCCTATCGCCAATAGTCACATGGTCTGCAACGCCTACCTGGCCTGCAAGGAAGCAGTTTGCTCCAACCTTCGAGGTTCCTGCAATACCTGTCTGCGCCGACGAAACGGTGTTCTCACCGATGATTACATTATGACCAATCTGGATGAGATTGTCCAACTTAACACCCTTGCGGATAATGGTAGAATCTGTTTTAGCACGGTCTATGCACGAGTTTGCGCCAATTTCAACATTGTCCTCAATAATCACATTGCCGAGTTGTGGAATCTTATCGAAGCCTCCCGCTGCATTTGGTGCAAAACCGAAGCCATCTGCTCCAATAACAACTCCTGCGTGAAGAATACACTTCTCGCCTACGGAACAGCCTTCATAGATCTTCACACCCGGATATAGCGTAGTTCCGGCTCCAACTTTTACATTATCGCCAACATAGCACTGCGGATATATCTTTGCGCCATCTCCAACAACGGCTCCCGCCTCGATAACCACAAAATCACCGATATAGCAATCTTTGCCAATTTTCGCATTTTTGGATATTGAAGCCATCTTCGAAACACCCTTCTTCTGCGGTTTCATAGCGTTATACATATCGAGCAAACGCAATACACAGGCGTTTACATTATCTACCTTGACAAGAGTAGCAGCAACCTTCTCCTTTGGTTCAAAATCGCGCTCTACGAGGACTACCGAACACTTTGTAGTATATAAATATTGTTCGAAACGAGGGTTGGATAGATATGCCAATCCGCCCTCCTTGCCGCCCTCTATCGAAGATATTGTGTGTATCGACGCATTCTTATCGCCAACAACTTCTCCGGTCAACAGACCTGCAATCATTTGTGCTGTAAATTTCATATAACTTAATTTTTGGGTTTAGAAATTTTAGCTTTTAGCCTTTGTGCTATTAGCTTGACAATTTATAAATAGTTTTTAATATCAATATTCTGTGGTAGATAGGCCTTAACATCTCTGCCGAATGCTAATAATTCACGCACCATCGACGACGATATGTGCATATACTCGACAGGTGTCGGCATTAGCACTGTTGTCAGTTCGGGGAATAGTTGTCGATTCGTAGCCTCAATCGTACGCTCAAACTCGAAATCAAGAGTATTTCGCACACCTCGCACCAACACCATAGCTCCCACTTCGCGAGCAAAATCGCCCGTCAGAGTGTTATACGATGCCACTCGCACTCGACATTCATCTTTATAGGTGTCGGCAATCAACTGACAACGCTGTTCAACCGAGAGTAGCGACTTTTTAGAGATATTTTCGCCTACTCCTATCACTACCTCATCAAATAGGCGTAACGCCATCTCGACGACGACCTCGTGTCCGCGAGTGAATGGATCAAATGACCCTGCAAAGAGTGCTATTTTTGCCATTTCTATCTATTGCTATATTGCTCCTCGTAATAACGCTCGTAGGCTCCGCTTGTAATATTATCGAGCCATGCCTCATTATCCAAGTACCATTTTACGGTCTTCTCTATACCCTCCTCGAACTGCAAACTTGGCTCCCAGCCCAACTCCTTCTGCAACTTTGTGCTGTCGATTGCATATCGCGCATCATGGCCAAGACGATCCGCAACATAGGTTATCAAGCCAAGAGAATGCCCCTCCGGATTGCCCAATAAGCGGTCTACCGTCTTAATCATCACCTTGATAAGGTCGATATTTTTCCACTCATTAAAGCCTCCGATATTGTAGGTCTCGGCAACCTTACCATTATGGAAAATCACATCAATAGCTCGCGCATGGTCCTCGACAAAGAGCCAATCGCGAACATTCTCGCCCTTACCATATACAGGCAACGATTTTCCTTTGCGGATATTGTTGATAAACAACGGTATCAGCTTCTCGGGAAATTGGTACGGCCCATAGTTGTTCGAGCAGTTCGTTACAATGGTCGGCATACCGTATGTGTCGTGATATGCGCGTACAAAGTGGTCGCTCGATGCCTTCGATGCCGAATAAGGCGAATGAGGATTATACTTTGTTGTTTCGTAGAAGAAGTCATCTCCATAAGCCAAATGGTGCTCACTCGAAGATGCAGTAGTTGAGAATGGAGGCTCCACACCCTCCGGTCTATTCATCTTCAATGCACCATACACCTCGTCGGTTGATATGTGGTAGAAGAGCTTGCCATCATAACCCTCAGGCAACGACTCCCAATACAACTTTGCCGCCTGCAACAACGAGAGGGTTCCCATAACATTGGTTTTCGCAAAGGTGAATGGGTCCTTTATGCTCCTATCGACATGACTCTCGGCTGCAAGGTGGATAATACCATCGACTTGCTCCTCCTGCATCAGTTTGTAGAAGGCATCGAAGTCGCATATATCCATCTTCACAAACTTGTAATTTGGTCTATCCTCAACATCTTTTAGGTTAGCCAAATTACCGGCGTATGTCAACTTATCGAGGTTGATAATATTGTATTCGGGATACTTATTTACGAAAAGACGCACCACATGTGAGCCAATAAAACCCGCACCTCCGGTGATAACTATGTTTCTTTTTGCCATAATTGTATGTTTTTATATTTTTCAAATCTCAATTTATTAGCGTTTCGCATGCTTTACGAGGTTTATCATATATTGACCATAGGCATTTTTCTTCATCGGCTCGGCAAGACGCAATATATCCTCATCTGAAAGCCAGCCCTTCAACCATGCAATCTCCTCCAAACAAGATACCTGAACACCCTGACGAGTCTCCACTACCTCAACAAAACGAGAAGCATCGAAAAGGCTCTCCTGCGTTCCCGTATCAAGCCATGCAAAACCTCGGCCCATTACCTGCAACTTGAGATTCCCCTCCTCGCGGAAGTGCTCATTTACCGTTGTTATTTCCAACTCTCCACGAGGTGAGGGTTTTATGTTTTTGGCAACCTTCACAACCTTGTTTGGATAGAAATAGAGGCCAACAACTGCATAATCAGATTTAGGATTTTTAGGTTTCTCTTCTATACTCAGGACATTACCTTCACTATCAAACTCTGCTACACCAAAACGCTCTGGATCTGGCACTTTGTAACCAAAAACAGTCGCTTTGTTCAATTTCTTTGCATTTGCAACCGCTTCGTTCAACATTGTCGTAAAACCTCGACCATAGAAGATATTATCACCGAGTACCAAACATGCACAGTCATCACCAATAAACTCCTCTCCAATAATAAATGCCTGCGCCAAACCATCTGGTGACGGTTGCTCTGCATATTCAAAGTGTACTCCATAATTGGAGCCATCGCCCAACAAACGCTTAAATCCTGGCAAATCGTGTGGCGTGGAGATAATTAGAATATCACGAATTCCAGCCAGCATAAGAGTAGATATTGGATAATAAATCATTGGCTTGTCATAGATAGGCAACAATTGCTTACTAACTCCTTTTGTAATAGGATACAAACGAGTACCACTACCACCTGCTAATACAATACCTTTCATAATTTGTGTGTGTTTATGTTATTGTTAATCTATATATCTACGCCTATTTATTCTCTCTGAAGTATAAATCCTATAAGATAATCATATAGTCTGCGGAACGAGCTATAACAGTATATCTCTTTATATTTCCAATTATATTTAAAGAGGTTAAGGATAACCTTAAATCTATTTTGCCACTTACCTTTACCACTTGAAAACACCTTCGAATTTTCATAGATAATGCTATTCAATATCTTATCGCTATATGTAGCATTCTTCCTAATTTTTGGATTCGATAACTCTATTCCGAGATGTGAGACTACAATATCCGTAATCGCCTCCACAAATCGCAAATAACGAAGTCTATCGCATCTTGAATAGAAGAGATCCCAATTTATGTTATTCTCCTCTTTTTGCACAAGCATACCCCAATCCAACAAATGCCTAAAAGATATGCCTTCAACCAAGAAGTGAGCGAATGTATGATAGGCCATAAACAGCAGATTGAACTCTGTCGTCGGAACTATTATATTCGTATTCGGGATATAACGCTCGGAATCCATCGTGTGTAATAGATCTTTAAACACCTTATCAAGTATGCGACTCTCTTCGCCTTTACGAGTTGTTACACAATACTTATGATTTTCGCACAGAACTCCTTTATATGAAATTTGGGAATGCTTATACCAACCAGCATCTACCTTTGCACCAAGTTGCTTGGCAACTCTATTTCCAAGATCATATTGCCCCATGAGATAGCAATCAAAATCGCCACACTCACGATGGTGAGGTATAGGATAATACAAACTAAACACCAAACCTTTAAGACAGGCTGTACGAATACCCGACTCTGCCCAAGCTTCGCTCAACTCATTTGCAATCGCATATTGCTTCCAATATCCATTCTCAATATTGGAAACATGACTTATCCATTGCCATTTCAGCGTTTTCGGTATATCTATATCAACACCTATCTCTGCATCAAATATCTTTTGTATGCCATCAAAAGTGATAGCGACCACACCCTGCTCTTTTGCCAACAAATATAAGCCATGCCAATCAACACTGCGCCATGTCACACTCTTCAAATCGTCAACATGCGATTTTGCATCACTCAGCGCAACACGAAGTAATAAAAGCAGGAGTTGTGCCTCTTTATTCATCAAACCCTCCATACTATATTAGTCGCAAGTATTGCTCTGTTAATCTTGCGTAATCAAACTCAGCGGCAGCTACAAGAGCATTAGAGCACATCTCTTCATACTCCTCCTTGGATAGTAGCATAAATGACTTTAAATGCTCTGCATAGATTTTTGCATTGCCAAAATCTCGGTCTATACCAGCCTGATATTTCGTTATCGGACTCCAATTTGCTCCGCGATTGCAACATATTGGACGACCCGCTGCTAACGACTGGAATAGTTTATTCTGACTATATCCATAGCCTCGTTCCTTCTGAGCATAGTTCATGATGTTTACATTTGCCATACACATTACATACGGAACATATTGCGGATCTATCCATTTTTGCTTAAATTTGACATTCGTAATATTATGGTCCTGACAATACTGCTCTAATGGTTGACGATCGGGGCCATCTCCATATATAAGAAATACCGCTCGCTTCTCGTCCATCAATTGCTCTGCCGCATCAATAAGCAATTGCAACTGATTTACCATGCGTATTGAGCCTACATAGACAAACTTAAACAATTCGGGATTGCTCAGATCTTCATCATCAATAGAATACATTGCTCTATCTCTATTGAACTCAGCAAGATCTACTCCGTTATTTATGTAGTGAGTTTTCGATAGGTCTATAACACCCCCATGTGACTTATCCCAGCCATGTTCCACAATATATTGCGACCAACCCTCCAAAGAGTATACAATCTTAGACGCTCGCTTATAGTGTAGCTTCTCCATCTGGTAGAGAATCTTCATTGGCAGACCATCTCGTTTCAACATTCCGTATGCCGCAAAATTCTCAGGCCACATATCAAGCACCTCAACTATATATTTAGCTTTTAAGTGTTTAGCAACATTGCGAACACCAACATCAAATGGTATATTTGTAGAGTGAATGATGACATCAGGACGAGGTAATTGGTTTGCATATTTACGCAATTTATAGACAAACTCATAGAACGAAAGTATTCTGGACAGACCATTCCCTTTATATGGTCGGGTTTTGATGTGGATAAAATCCACTCCATTCCACTGCTTTATAGTATAGTCTGAGCCATCTTCTATTAAGTCTATGTTTCGGTTATGCACAACCGAGGCACTCACTATGTATACTTCGTAGCCATTCTTCTTAAATTGTTCTGCCAATTTGACGGTACGGGTATGGCTGGCGTAATACTTTAATGGCGCTGCATGTTTGTTTACAAGCCAAATAACCTTTTGCCCTGCATCATTCATATAGTCTATTCAAATTTATTGATTACCTCTACAATATACGACACCTCGTCTGCCGTAAGAACCGGACTAATTGGCAAACTCAACTCCTCGTTATGAATTTGCTCGGTTACCGGCAATACCATGTCGTTCATCTCCTTGTAGCACTCCTGCTTATGCGGAGGAATAGGATAGTGGATAATAGTCTGCACGCCATTATCAGCTAAATATTGCTGCAATCTATCTCGGTCTGCGCATCGTACAGGGAAGAGATGGAATGCATGTGCTTTCCAGTCTGCAATCTCAGGCAATACAACTTTCGGATTTGTAATCTCTGAGCAATAGCGTTTAGCAACCTCCTGGCGCAACGCAACATCCTCGTCAAGATTAGCAAGTTTTACATCTAATATCGCAGCCTGAATCTCGTCTAAACGACTGTTGCGACCTGTATACTTAAAGACATACTTTTTCTGTGAGCCATAGTTAGCAAGTGCACGAACTGTATCTGCTAACTCCTTGTCATCAGTGGTTATAGCACCTGCATCACCAAATGCGCCAAGGTTCTTACCAGGATAGAATGAGTGTCCGGCAGCATCGCCCAACGAGCCTGTTTTGCGACCTTTGTACAAACAACCATGAGCTTGTGCATTATCCTCCACCAACTTCAAATTATACTTCTTGCACAATTCGCCAATCTTCTCGGTATAAGCACATTGTCCATACAAATGCACTATACATATTGCCTTAGTACGAGGTGTGATAGCCGACTCGATAAGATCATCATCAATCTGATAGGTCGAGAGTTTTGGCTCAACAAGCACCGGTTTCAAACCGTTCTCGCTAATTGCAAGGATTGTTGCAATATATGTGTTTGCCGGAACGATAACCTCATCACCAGGTTGCATAACACCCATCTCGATATATGCTCTGAATATCCAAATAAGCGCATCAAGACCATTAGCACAACCGATAGCATGCTCTGCACCGATATACTTGGCATAATTTGCCTCAAACTTTTCATTCTCGTGTCCCTGTAAATACCAACCAGAATCTACTACACGCAACACAGCTTCGTGCATTTGCTCCGAGTACTTGGCTGTAATTTTTTGTAAATCAAGAAATTTAACTTCCATAATTTTATTTTTTAAATGTTTCTACCAATAATCGTTCTATATGGCCAATATGTACTTTTTCGTCCATTTTCATATCCGTTGTAATTCGGTATATACAACTGATACAACATCAGCAAAGTCATCAGCACCAACACCACATTAGTTGCAAATTTCTTTGTGTGCTGAGGTACTATACTCAAGAAATATGGTATGAGCAGTACGCAAAATGCATCAAACGGACGACTAAATCGGCTGGCAAGCACCGGACTTTCACTGAACATTGATGCAAGGAAATATCCGATAGTAATAATTGTTATATATTTCCCTACATACTTATTATCCTTGGTAAGCTTGTCGTAAAATAGAATACCTATGACAGATAGTGCCATGAAACACTTGTGTATAACCGAACCTCCTCCGGTTTCCACCTCCTCATAACTCTCTAATCGTTCCGCCATCTCCGCCACTTCCGTCATCGCATTCACATCCTCTCCAAGAAATTCCATATCAAAGTGAAGTTTCATGCGTGCCACGAATATAGTTGCAATCAGCAATACCAAGTTACCTATTCTACCGATATTTACATAGTAAATCGGCAGTAGCAATAATCCAACAAGCGATGCCTGATGAATAAAGAAACCTACTACAATTACCGCTATAAACAGCAACGGATTTTTCCTCTCCTCCAAACAGTATACATATCCCCACATCGTCATTGCGGCAACTACGGCAGCTCGTATGGTACTCAATCCATAAAGGAATTGGAACGGAAAGCAAATAAATACGAATATCGAAACAAGTACATTTACCGAACGTTTTTTTACGGCCCACATAGTTGTTCCAATAATCAACGCATGGTTAATCAAGAAAAACCACTGAGGTGCTTTTTTTGTCAAACGCATCAGTTCTCTCTCCAAAAACTCGAAACGCTCTATGTCACCGGTTAAAATGGCTGTTCGATATGCAAGATAATCCCAGCCTACATCATAGCTTAATCCGGCAAATAATGTCAGCAAGATAAATGCAAAAACGCATACATTCCCCTGCTTATTATCCGGAGTTATCTTGCTGTATATAAATATAAGTAATAAAACAACAAGATAAATTAGTATTCCCTCTATAAATGACATCTACTACTCTTTATTTATCATCTTCATAAACTTAGCCGGCGTTCCCACATGGATCTCATAATCCGGAATATCATGAGAGACCAAACTTGCTGCACCAGCCATTGCATATTTGCCAATTTTACAATAAGCCAAAATTGTCGCTCCTACAGCAACATTGGAACAATAACCAACCTCAACAAAAGAAACAACTATTGCACCCATTGCAATATGACTTATAGGGGCGATCTTCACATCATGTCCTATATTAGTATTGGCTTTAACCATAGAGCATTTACCAACTATTGTTCTCGGAGCAATATACGCATTCGCCATAATAAACACTCCAGGTTCTAATACGACCGAATCTGCAATAAATGCTGTTTTATGAATAATAGTCGCCCATCTATCATCTGGAATATGTATGGATTCAAACAATTCAGCAGTCTTTACATTCCTTCCTATTAAGTGTATACCCCACACGAAATAGAAGCCTTGCTCCAATAGAGTCGGAATATCAGACAACTTTCCTAATACGGGATAGCCATCAACCTCACTATCATAGTCGTTACAAAACCCTTTAAGTTCCCACTCACAATCACCGAACCTATTTCGATTATCGTTAATACAAGCAGCTATAACACTACCATGCCCTGCTCCTCCAATAATAATAACCGGTTTATTCATGTTTAAATTTTATAAAATTATCATAATCTCTAATATAATCATCTTCGGAATAGACCATCGAGGCCAATACAAGGCATACCGAACCCGAAGAGAAATTCTCCAAATCTCGCCACATACCCGGAACAACCAATAATCCTTGATATGGTCGGCTCAGTGTAAATCTACGCTTATTTGTTCCATCGTCGAGGACGACATCAAAACTGCCACTTGCTGCCACTACGAGCTGATACAACTCCTTGTGTGCATGTGCTCCACGCGACTCTCCTCCCGGAATATCATAGAGGTAGTAAACTCGTTCTGTGCTGAAAGGCACGGTTATACCATTCTCCACAACCGTAATATTTCCTTTGTTGTCATCATGATGCTTCTCAAGGTCTATCATGTAACACTCTTCAACCGTTGATTTCTTACCTCTCATTGCACCAAACTTTAAAATCTTCGTAATTATAGATATAATCCTCCTCGCTATATGGCGTAGAAGAGAGTATCAAAGCAACCGAATTGGTCGAGAAATTATCCATTTGTCGCCACATGCCCTTCGGAATGTACAATCCATAGTAGGAGCGATTCAATGAAAATCGTTGTTTCTCGGTGCCATCGTCTAACACAATATCGAAACTACCCGATAACGCTATGACAAACTCTTCATTATTTTTATAGGCATGTCCGCCTCGGATTGCGCCTCCAGGCACATCATATATCCAATAGACACGCTTAATCACAAACGGCAACTGCTTGATATTCTCTGCAAACGAGAGATTTCCGCGAGGGTCGCCATGTTTTGGCAATGATATAATTTTAGCCTCCATTATACTATAAATTCGAGATTATCTCAATATATTTTTCTGCTTGTTTATGCCAGTTATACTCTTTTAAGACAGCCTCTCGACCCCGCTGTCCCATCTCATATGCCTCTTCTTTATTATCGACAAGATACTTTATCGCTTTTGCAATAGCTTCACTATCATTAGGATCAACACAAAGGCCACAACCATACTTTTCTACCATTTCGCGATATAACGGTACATCAGAAAGTAATACAGGTAGACCTTGTTCCATGCTCTCAAAAATCTTTATCACGCCATACGAACCATCTCTACCCATAAAGTCACGAAGAGTATTACTAATGGTTGCACGACTCATTATGGACTCCATCTCGCTACGAGCAAATCCATTGATAAACTCTACTTGTGGCCAATATGTATGATTCGCAACATAGTTGATATTATCTTCAAATCTTCCAGCAATAAGATATTTTACATTTGGCAACGACGCAAGTGCATCCATGAATTTATCCTGGCAAGAGCGAACATAAATAGTGCCTATATAGCACACTCTATTTTGTCGCTGCATATACTCAACCTTGGAGAGTGAGTAATTATGATTAACGATAGGGAAATTTGTTAAACAATAAACATTATTGACATGGTATCTCTCGCAGGCAATCTGCTTTATCCAATCTGTTACGGTAAATACAGCATCATACTTACCAAGAAAAGTCCTCAATAACAACGAATACTCTATCGAAATCAATCTTCTCAATGGTAGCGGTATATAGGTTTTTCTCAAAATAAGGTCTGGATAGTACTCTCTGAGATTGAATACTACTTTTTTGCCTAATTTCTTGATAAAACTCACCAAACTCAAGAGTTCCGGATCTGAGATTTGATAGACATCTGCATTAACAGCCACGATATACTCTTTCAGTATCTTTTTCGTTCGCAGAAAACGCTCTATTCGGTTTTTTGGAACAAAACCTGTTGAGATAATCTCTATCCCATCGACTATCTCGTTCGGTTTATCGTCACATACAACATATGTAACCCGATAGCCCGCCTCAACAAGGCTTCGACCTTGTCTTCTCATCATAAGGCTATCGGTTCTCGAATATAATCCGGTAACAAAACAGTAATGCATACTCTACGATTTTTTCAGACTATTTTTCAGAATACGATATACACTCGTTCTAAATAACAAATGCATGATTATGTATGCCGTAGCAAAAACTGCTGTATTAACTATCAGTGACAATATAGACGACTCGATATTCATCACATGCATCAACATATAGCTTGCAACTCCTGCAATCAGTGCAAGTAGAAGCGATGTTCCAATATCTCGTATCTGATGCCATAATCTGTATCCTATTGTACGCCCTGCGACAATTGCAACCAACGTCCAATTCACAAAGGAATAAGCCGCAAGAGAGCCTACAAATATCAGAGCATCGTATCTGATGGCTACAGCTATAAAGATAAATCCTATCAATATGGCCGTAACTTGCACTGCGAACAACAACTTGGACTTACCCAAAGCCATCAATACACTTCTGTTGATATGTATCAGAATATTAACCAATCCTGCAACGCATAATATACGGAAATACACAACCGAAGGCAACCATTTAGCGGAGTATAAAAACACAATCAATGGTTCTGCAATTACAACCAAACATATCATCAATGGAAATATCACGGCTGTTGACATCACCACCACCCTTTGTACATGCGCATTAACTCTTTCAACATCTTGTTGTTCCTTCGCAAGTGTAGGGAAAAGCACCTGACTAATAACCATTGATAACGAATATACTGGTATCTGTTTCAGCGAATTTGCCTGCGTATAGTATCCGAGTTGCTCCACCGAATAGGTTTTACCTATCACAAACGATGCTATATTGGAATATAACACATCTATCAGTGAGGACAGCGAAACAAACCAACCAAATCCGAATAATTGTTTGAATGATTGCTTGTCTATATGTAACGAAACATGAGGTCTAATAGTTGCCACAAAGAATAAACAGAATGCAATGTGCATCGATATATTTTTCACTATAAGGCTCCATACGCCAAAATCAAATAGAGCTAAAACAATTGCTATAACCGAACTTACGAACGCTGCCCCAATACTTATTTTAGCCAACGACTTAAAGTTTAATTGTTTATTGAGTAGCGCATTGTGAACAACATATAAAGCCCTTATTATGACCGTAATAGCCTCAACCCTTAAGTATATAGCAAGATTCGGTATCCCCACATAGTCGGCAACCGATGGCGCTATTACAAAAATGATGGCAAAGAACAAAATTGAAAGCAATAAATTCGAAGTAAAGACTGTCGATATATCTTTTTGCTCTAAATTCTGCTTTTGGACTAACGATTGACCCAAACCAGCATCAACCAAGAGGTCTGCTACACTCATAAAGGTCAATATCATACCGACACTTCCGAAATCCGCCGGAGAAATCAATCTGGCGAGAACCATATTGGTAAAAAAACTTATCACCATGGAGCCCGCTTTTTGAACAAGGCTCCATGAAGTAGCTTTTACCATCTGATTCTTAAAGATTGCTTTCATAATGGGTACTCTTCGCTACACTCCTTTTTTTTAATCCCTTCCAAACACATCGCGGGTGTACACCTTGTTGGCGACATCAGCAAGGGCGGAGTCGCTTCGGTTTGCTAAAATCACACCCGATATGCTCTTAAATCGTTCCAAATTGTTTACTACCTCGCAGTCGTAAAACATCGCTCCACTCGGCAAGGTCGGTTCATACACTATCACCTCTGCGCCCTTCGACTTCAAGCGGCGCATAATGCCCTGTATTGCGCTATGGCGGAAATTATCCGAGTCGCTCTTCATTGTCAAACGATACACTCCAACGACCACCGAAGCATCGCCATACATCTCCTTCGCTTTGTGCATCACCTGCTCCGCAATAAAATCCTTGCGGGTGCGGTTACTCTCGACTATTGCAGTCATCATATTCTGCGGCACATCGTCGTAGTTCGCCAGCAGTTGTTTTGTATCCTTCGGCAGGCAATATCCACCATACCCAAATGATGGATTGTTATAGTGCATTCCGATACGAGGATCCAAACCAACGCCCCTAATTATCGACTCTGTATCGAGCCCCTTAACCTCAGCGTATGTGTCCAACTCATTGAAATAACTCACTCGCAGAGCCAAAAATGTATTTGCAAAGAGTTTTACCGCCTCCGCCTCGGTCAAGCCCATAAAGAGGGTGTCTATCTCAGGCTTCAATGCGCCCTGTTGCAGAAGCGAAGCAAACTCTCGTGCCACCTCGTCAAGTAGTTCATCGCCCTCAGGGCGACCAACTATAATTCTACTCGGATATAGGTTGTCGTACAGCGCCTTACTCTCGCGCAAGAACTCCGGCGAGAAGAGCAAATTATTCGTTCCAAACTTTCTACGAGCCATCTCCGAAAAGCCCACAGGAACAGTCGATTTGACAACCATCACCGCCTTCGGATTGACCTCTGCAACGACCTTTATCACCGCCTCAACAGCCGAAGTGTCGAAGAAGTTTTTGTCGCTATCGTAGTTTGTCGGAGCGGCAATCACAACAAAGTCGGCATCTTTGTATGCCGACTTCGCATCGAGTGTTGCTCGAAGGTTCAACTCCTTTTCCGAGAGGTATTTCTCGATATAATCGTCTTGAATCGGCGAGATACGACGATTTATCTTATCGACCTTTTCGGGAACTACATCCACCGCAACAACTTCGTTATGCTGGGCCAGCAATGTCGCAATCGACATTCCCACATAACCCGTTCCAGCTACTGCGATTTTCATTCTGCAAAATTTAGAATATTTTACCGAACACTATTCGGCAAAATGTTTTGAACAAAATTGTTATATCCAACCACCAAGAGCGATGTCCGAGATAGTACAAGTCGTACTCCAAGCGGCTCAACATCTTCTCCATTGTGTCGGTATAGCCATTATAGAGCGTTGCAGGAGAGGTTACTCCTGGGCGGATCTGATAGAGATAGACATATCGCTTATCATACTCAACAATTTGGTCTATGTAGAACTTTCGTTCTGGACGAGGTCCAACGAACGACATATCCCCGACAAAGACATTATACAACTGAGGCAACTCATCGAGATGATGCGCACGAATAAACGCGCCAATCTTTGTCAATCGTGGGTCAGATTCACCACCAGCATGGCTTAATTGAGGTCCCATCTTCTCCGCGTCCATACGCATTGAACGGAACTTGTAGATGTAGAATGGACGACCAAAGCGACCTATACGCTCCTGCTTATATATGGCAGGACCTCCATCTTCTCGCTTTATAAGCACATAGCATATCAGGTAGAGCGGAGAGAATACAATCATCGCCACAAAAGCGGCAAGACAATCAAAGAGCCTCTTAACATTTCTCGAAAATGACGACATACCATCAGGTATATACCTATCCTTTGGAACCTGGTTGCTAACCGGTGTAGATATCTCTTTTGATTCAAGCGCTTTCACCTGGCACAATTTATCCACCCAACGAGCATAGTCAGCCTTATCAATATCTCCGCAGCCAGACAAACAGAGCAAAGATGCATCATCGCATGGCTCAACCTCCAAATGCGACTCCACCTTCCTTGCAACATCGGCATCAATCAACACACATGGCATTTGCAACCTATCAGAATAGCCACAGAGATAACCACAGCCAAGCTTCTTAACAATCTGACGCAACAGATACGCAGAATCACCACACGCCATCCAAACTGCACTATTCGCCTCCAAATGAAGATAGATATGCGAACCACCATTTTGCTCCTCCAATCTCTCAACTTTCAATTTGTCAATCGGCAACATAACTAATATTTTTCAAGGGTTAATTTTTATCTGCAAAGCCTAAACGCCCCACTTAATTCCACATAAACACATACCTCTGGGGCTTTGGCAATAACACAACGCACTGATTTACAGCGAGTTATCACCAAACAAAAGATTCATACAACAACTTTTTCAATTATTTCGCACAATTCAAAGGTTGTACAACACCCGTATATTACGATGCAAATATAAACAATTATTCTTTGAATAACAAATTTAGTTCACTCTTTTTTGCCGAAATTTTCGGGGGGGGTATTTTACTGAATATCAGAAAGTTAAATTAAATGAATAAATAACCAAAAACAGATTTGATTTATAACACAAAATTATGGCTTAATGTCAGCAAAAAAACGCAAGACATCAAGCCGAATTATCATAATCGGAACGCAACAATCACCTTGCCGACATTCGCGATGCAGCCTTGTCCCAATCAATCAATTTCATATATTCGCGAATAAAATCGGCACGACGATTTTGGTAGTCGAGGTAGTAGGCATGCTCCCAAACATCTATACACATCAGAGGATTAAGATGGTGACGAATGGGGTTATCCGCATCTTTGGTTGGAACAATCAACAGCCGCCCCTTATCATTCTCAGCAAGCCACACCCACCCGGAGCCAAACACCCCGGCTGCAATATCTGCAAACTGCCTCTGAAACTCCTCCACCGAGCCAAAATCCCTGACGATGCGCTCTTTGAGCTCCATCGGCATCACTTTTTGAACAGGCGTTAAACCGTCGAAATAGATTCGATGATTCAAGGCTTGTGCAGCGTTATCAAAGATTGCACCATCGGACTTCTTGACAATCTCTTCAAGCCCCATACCCTCGTATGGAGTGCCTACAACCAGGCGATTAGTATTGTCGATATAGGTTTTGAAGTGCTTTCCATAGTGATAGTTCACGGTCTCTTCACTCATCATCGGAGCGAGTGCATCAGGCGCATACGGAAGCGCAGGCAATGCGAACTTTACAACATTCTCAACCACAATCTTTTTACCTTTTTGCTTTTGGTTATTTATGTAAATATACCCGTTTAAATATGTAGCAAAAACAAGCCACAACATATATGGAACAAACAGCCATGCCGCCGCAGAACGACGACCTGCCGTATAGACTATATAGGCAAATACCGCAACATCAAGGGCAAGAATCACAAGCAAACCCATAAACGGACTGCGCAGCGCAAAGAAGCAGACACTCCACAAGAAGTTGAGCAGAAGCTGTAACAGCCACAATCGTAGCACGCTCATATCGCCCTTTGCCAACATTGTACCTGCTGACACGCCAATCAATATATAGAGCACACTCCACGCTATTGGAAAGACAATTGCAGGAGGTGTAGCGGGCGACTTCACCAGCGTAGGATACCACTCACGAAGAGCATCACCTTGGATATACGAACCGAGCGCACCTACGGCAAAAGCAAGCACAATGGGGATAGAATAGGCAAGAAATTTTTTCATAGTTTCAACTGTTTTGCGCTGATTATTGCAAAGAGTAAGCCAAAAACAGTTAGGAGTTAGGAGTTAGGAGCGAGGAGTTAGGGGTTAGGGGTTAGGAGTAAAATTAGGGAATTTAGAGAGTTTAATGAAAAATCCCTATTCTCCCTAAATTCTCTAAACTCTTTAAATTCTCTATCATTTTTCATTTTTAATTCTTAATTTTGCATTCTGCATTTTGCATTTTGCATTCCGAATTTATGGATTGGCTATTAGACTTAGGATACTTAGGGCTCTTTATCGGCTCGTTTTTGGCGGCGACGATTGTACCATTTAGCGCAGATGTGCTGCTGGTGGGTATGCTTGTGGCAGGAGGCTCGCCATGGGTGGTTATCGGCATAGCCACCGCAGGCAACTTCCTCGGAGGCCTAACCTCCTATGGAGTAGGCCGCATCGGCAAATGGGAGTGGATTGAAAAACTCGGTGTAAAACCCGAAACCCTTGTCAAGCAG
>JAEIGA010004191.1_pt1 | contig 22346 bp, 17 predicted proteins | sample 9270691 | NCBI WGS metagenome assembly JAEIGA01 (sample SAMN17057246, study PRJNA624740) | gut metagenome | biome: biome; isolation source: fecal sample | host: Bos grunniens | place: China: Xizang | collected 2019 | reverse complement strand
CCATCGGTCAGGCATACATCGCCATTGATGACGGCATCAACATTGAAATAGCTTTCTCCGGCCGATATTGTCATTGTCTTGCCGTCATCGATGTTGATTTCATCGGCAATCAACCATGCCTGGTTGTAATATTGTTCGTTCTCTCCAACAGTAAATGTGTAATCATCTTTTACATTCATTGTTCCGGCGACAAGCTCAACCACGCTCACAGTTGGACTGACCCCACTCCGGATTGTATCGAAAACGATGTTGTCATCTTCTATCAAGGTGGTCTGGACCCCTTGAGAATCGACCCAGCAATCTGTGCCGGTGCTGGCAATCGCATCTTCCCCACCTGCCCAGGTCAGCGTTGTGCGTTCATAGCCATCAATCTGGTAGGTTACCTCCAGACCATAGCGCGTGTTGCTGATGGTGTAGTCAGTTCCTTCGGCCAGGGTATTTCCCTCTTCATCGAGCACGGTCAGACTCGTCACTGCCTCTCCGAAATTGTTGTCATCCGGGCCTTCGATAAAGCACCGGGTTTCTGAGGTTACCTTCTCTGAATAAACGCGGTTTTTCACCCCTTCAATTTCTGCCTCGGCTTCCGGGGCTATGACCAGCTCAATATTCCAGTTTTTTCCATTGGTGGTGATGCTGCTGGTGGACATGATATCGATTTTTCCATTTGCTCCGATATGCCAGTTCTGGTCACCCCCATCGGCAGAAAAGCCGACAAAGTCATTCATCTCCAGGTCCCCGTCAATCCAAAGGGCTGTTCCGCTATTGGGTGCCTTAATCCATTGAGTACCTGGAAGCAATGCTGTGGCATTATCTTCTACGTGAATGGTTTCCAGACATTCAGGGCTGCTGTTGGCATAGACAAAGGCAGATTCCTTGACCACAATCCCGCTGTTAGCGGGCACATCTTCCGTATAAAAGGAATCAGAGGAGAATGAGAGGTGCGCTCCGTTTCCGGGGGTGCCACTAATTCCTGTTGCGTCATCTATCCATTCCGTGCCATCCCATGTCCACGTATTATTTGTTGTGACTACAGGCTCTGTCATCGCTGCCTGGCTTGTGCCTTGTGCCATGCCCAGAGTAAGGATTGCAGCCAGGAGATACTTCGGTAAATGAGCTTTCATGATTGAGAGAGTGTTCGATGTCAAATGAGGGAGGCGTAGCTGTAAGTGCTCCTTTCCACAGTCTCTCACTCTATCACTTATATGGTGAAGTGTACAGAAAAATATTCTGTTTCTAACAAAGGGAATCCATCAGAGAACAGAAATAGAATTTCCAGCACCTCGTGCTTCTAATCCTGGGATGATAGGCGCAATACGTTGAATGCTAAGGTGATTGAATAAAATAGGTAACACCGCATTATCAATGTGGTGTATTCTTCCTTTCCTGTTGTCCGTGGGAGCGGGTGCTAATCTTATAATGTAACTGTCTCCTGGTTCAGCTTGTTCACCAGTTCGGCATCCAGCAGGGGCTGCCCGGCAGCGGCGGCGCAGTCTTCAAGCTGGGCAACGGTGCGGGCCCCGATGAGGACGCTGGTCACGCCCTGGCGCTGCAGCAGCCAGCGCAGTGCCAGCTGGGTAAGGGGGATGCCTGCCTCATCGGCAATGCTCTGGATACGGGCCACCTGTGCGGCCTCTGCAGCCACCTTGCCGGCATCCAGGAAAATAGAATCACTGCGTTCAGCCCGGGAATCCGGGGGCAGAACGGGGCTGTTCAGGTACTTGCCAGTCAGCATCCCCTGCGCCAGCGGGGAGAACACAATAGCCCCGGCACCCTGTTCCCGGGCGGCGGGCAGCATGCCGGTTTCGCAGCTGCGGTCGAGCAGGTTGTAGCGGAATTGGTGCAGCAGGCAGGGAATACGTGCTTCTGTCAGCAGTGCACAGGCGCGGTTGAAGAGTGCAGGCGGGTATTTGGATAAGCCGATATAGAGTGCTTTGCCGCTCCGCACAATCTGAATGAGAGCTTCCATCGTTTCCTCAATCGGGGTATCCGGGTCTGGTCTGTGGTGGTAGAACACATCCACATAATCCAGCTTCATACGGCGCAGGCTCTGGTCTATCCCGGCGATGAGGTGCTTGCGGCTGCCCCAGTCACCATACGGCCCCTGCCACATCAGATGCCCGGCTTTGGAGGCAATGAACATTTCATCGCGATGCCCGGCAAACTCGTGCTGCAGCAGGTCGCCGAAGCGTTCTTCTGCGCTGCCGGGGGGCGGGCCGTAGTTGTCTGCCAGGTCAAAGTGGCAGATGCCCAGCTCCAGCGCCCGGCCAATGATGGAAACATTCTGGTTGCGGTCGTCTCCTGCACCGAAGTTGTGCCACAATCCCAGGGATATTTCCGGCAGCAGTACGCCGCTGCGTCCGCATCTTCTGTATTTCATGCCGGGCATTATAGCGCACACGCCGCCTTGTGTAAAGATTACGCCATGCCATTTTCGCTGGTGCTGCCTGCGCGGTATGGGAAGCTAGCGGATTTCCACGGGGGTGTGCAGGGAGACCAGATTGAAGAGCCGGGCAGCATCCTGTGGGGAGAGGCGGATGCAGCCATGCGAGACGGGCGTGCCGAGGTGCTCCACATCGGCCGTTCCGTGAATGTAGATATAGCGGGCGCGGGTGTTGGCGTTGTGGGGCTCCAGACCATGCAGACAGAGAATGCGGGCCAGTATGGCATCTTCTCCCCGGCTGGCGGCCGGGTGCAGGCCAACGGGCAGCCTGCCGCAGAATACAGTGTTCAGCGGGGCATTCTCGCCATGCATGGAGCAGATGCAGAACCTTCCCAGAGGGGTACGGCCGCTGCCTTCCTCAGAGCCGGTACCGGCAGCCCCGGTGCTGCACGGGGCAGAGAACACCACCTCGTCGGCATCATTCCGCAGCTCCAGCCGCTGGCGGGAAACGGAAATATGGATAGAGAGCAGACTGTTAATCACTTGTCGTTAATAATCGTGCTTGCAATATCTGCGGCGGCATCGGGGCGGGCAAGGGCGCGCATGGCGGTCTCCATGGCTTCGCGGGCGGCCGGGTTCAGCACGGTGTTGTGAACAAAGTCATGCACCTTGCCGATGTCGAGGTCGGCCTGCTGGATGAGCACGGCAGCCCCATGGTCCGAGAAGGCGCGGGCGTTGTGGGTCTGGTGGTCATCTGCAGCGAAGGGGAAGGGGACCAGCAGGGTGGCCTTCCCGATGAAGGAAAGCTCGGTGAGCGTACTGGCACCGCTGCGGGCAATCACACCATCGGCAGCAGCGTAGGCGGCAGGCATGTCGGAGCAGAAGCCCTGCACGCTGATGTTCGGCGCATTGCCGGCCAGAGCGTTGACGCGCTCGTAGTCGATTCTGCCGGCGATAACGAGGTAATGCACGCCGGGGTCAGCTTTGGCGGCCTCGATAAGCAGGCTGTTGAGATTGCGGGCTCCCTGGGAACCACCTGTGACCAGAATGACCGGTTTGTCCTGCGGCAGACCCAGCTTCTCACGGGCTTCGGCAGCGGTGGGCAGGTTGCGGATTTCATCGCGCACCGGAGTACCCACCACAGCGCAATTGCTGCCGGGGAAGTGCTGCACGGCTTCCTTCATGCCCACCAGAACCTTGGTGCACCAGCGGGCGGTGAGGCGGTTGGAGCGCCCGGGCATGGCATTCGAATCGTGTACATAGGAGCGCAGCCCCAGGGCGCGGGCTGCCTTGCAGGGCGGCAGACTGGTGAACCCACCCATGCCCAGCACCGCATCTGCCTTCTCACGGCGCAGCAGTTTCTTGCAGCTCAGGTAGGTGCAGAAAAGTTTCCAGAGGAAGGCCGGCATACGCAGTGAGAACGTGGCAGGCTTGGCAATGGCCGGTATGCTGTGGAACTCGAGGTCGCCGTACTTGCTGGAGGCCTCAGCATCCACTTCCTTGCGCGAGATGAGCAGCACCGGGCGGTGCCCCATCTTGCGGAGCTGCTGCGCTACGGCAATGCCGGGAAAGAGATGCCCGCCTGTGCCACCGCAGGCAATGATGACATTGAGAGGTTTATCAGTATTCATGGGTTCTGTATTTCCTTAAGTCTGCGGGGTGGCCAGTAGTCCTGGCGAATGATGGGAGTATGCCGCTGGATGCTGGTGAGCAGGCCGATGGCGGCAATGGTGAAGACCAGGTTGGTACCACCGCTGCTGATGAAGGGAAGCGGCAGACCCGTATTGGGCAGCATGGCTGTCACTACCATGATATTGAGCATGGCCGGCCAGAAGATAGTACACGACAATCCCAGGGCAAAGATGCGCCCGAAGGTATCCTGGGTCTGCACGGCCAGGGCAATGCCGGAGAAAGCCATGATGGAGAAGAGAATAAGTACCCCGGCAGAGCCGATGAAGCCCCATTCCTCACCGATTTCTGCGTAGATGAAGTCGGTATGGGCATAGGGCAGGTTGCCATATTTCTCAATGCCGTCGCCCAGGCCTACACCGGTCAGACCACCCCGGGCAAAGGCCAGTATGGCAATCCATTGCTGGCGGCCGGCGCCCTGGCTGTATGCCTGCGGATCCAGCCATGCAACGATACGCAGCATGCGGTTGGCGCTGCCGGTCATCATGACATACAGCACAATGGAACCCAGCAGTATGGCCAGCAGCAGCAGCCACCAGCGGGTGCCGGATACAAACATCACGCAGAACCCGGACATGGCCAGGGCGGCAGCGGTGCCCATGTCCTTCTCTACCAGAATGAGCAGCAGCGGCAGCCCGAAGAGGAAGGCTCCGGGAATCACAAAGCCCTTCCAGAAAGTGCCGGCCATTTCCCGGTAGGTGGTGTACCAGTTGGCCAGCGTGAGCATGAGGGTTATTTTGGCCAGCTCACTGGGCTGGAAAGTGATGCCGAGGCTGATCCAGCGGGCTTCACCATTGATGCGCTTGCCGATGCCTGGCAGAAAGCAGCATATCAGCAGGATAACACAGATAATCCAGGCAATTTTGGTAAAACGCCGCCAGATGCGGTAGTCTACCTTGCTCAGGACCAGCGCTACGCTCAGCCCCAGCAGGCCATAGATGCACTGCTTACCCAGGAAGGTACCCTGCCAGGGCAGTTCTTCCTGCCCCGGTACACATGCCCCCGTGCTGGCCACCATCACCACTCCCAGAACAAGCAGGAGGATGAAGCAGACCCAGATGCTGATGATGCTGGCACGGGAACTCATGATCCGACCCTGTTATTCGCTGACCTTAAGCTTGCGGCCTACTTTCAGGCGGCGTGCGTCTGCGTTGCTCATGTTGTTGATTTTGAGCAGCTTCGGAAGCGAAATTTTGTATTTGCGGGCAATGACACCCAGATTCTCGCCACGCTTGACCACATGGTATTTGGCGGTATCCTTCACCACGGGCTTGGCAACCTGGGCGGCTTTGGCAGCGGCAGAATCTGCCGGAACCGGAACACTCAGGTAGGCACCGCCAGGCAGGTTGGTGCGGGCGGCCAGCGTGGGGTTGGCCCCCTTGAGCACATCTTCGGTGATGCCATACTGGGCTGCAACGCGTCCCCAGGTATCGCCGGAATTGACCAGGTGCTTCACCTCAACCGACGGGGCAGCCGGTGCCGGTGCGGGCTGCACAGCAACGGGTTCGGCGGTTGCTACCGGTTGAACCGGGGTGGTGACGGCTTCCATGTTGACAGGAGCCTGGGTGATATGCGTATCGTTGGCGGCGGGTGCTGCCGGAGCCGGAGTAGCAGTCACCACAGGCTGAACCGGCGCCGGAGCCGGGGCGGCATCTACCGCAGGAACAGGCTTGACCTCTGCCACAGGCATGGCCGGGGGCGGGGTGATGCTGGGTACAACGGCCGGGCCGTTGCTGCTCTTGGTAATGTTGCCGCGCAGCATCACGCCACCAATGACGAGCAGGTGAACCACCATGAGGCCGAAGAGGATACGCAGTACCATGGCCGGATTGGTGCGGTCTACGACCAGCCCGGTATCGGAGTGCATGCGCTTCTGCTTCAGGTTGTCATTCACAAAAGTCTTGAGAAAATGGCGTTTGGGTTTGGCACGGCCAAGGTCTGAGTTGCGGAATGTAGCTCTGGAATTCGTTCTCATAAAGTTTTCGGTGCGGGTGGGTTATAGATGCAGTATTTGTTTCACAGCCGCGCGGAAGCATTCTCCGCGCTGAACGTAGCCGGTAAATTGGTCGAAGGAGGAAGTGCCGGGGGAGAACAGCACCACATCACCGCGCTCTGCCAGTTTCTGGGCAGCAGCCACGGCTTCCTGCACGGTGGTGACCTTGACCACGCGGCAGACGGGAGAGAAGGTGTTTTCCAACTGGTCGGCAATCTGGCCGAACACCACGCAGGCGCGGGCTTTCTGCTCCAGCATGGGGTTGATGGCAGAGTAGTCCAGCCCCTTATCCTTGCCGCCCGCCAGCAGAATGATGGGGCGGATCTGGGAGCGTACAGCGGCTTCGGTGGAATGAAGGTTGGTGCTCTTGGAGTCATTCAGCCACAGAATGCCATCTATTTCTGCCACGGTTTCGCAGCGGTGGCCGGGTGGTGAGAAGCAGCGGATGGCGGTGGAGATGGTGGCATCATCCAGCCCCACAGCGCGGCAGGCCAGGGTGGTGGCCATGGCGTTTTCGGCGTTGTGGGCCTGTTCCAGCGCAGTGCCGCGCAGGGGAGTGAGCACCTGGCCGGCTTCGCAGATGGCGCCGTTCTCAAAGTAGAGCTGCCCGGTGGAGACCACGGAGGAAAAGCCCACGCAGCGCGGCGTGAGGGCCGGGAGCTGTTCGCCCTCGCGCACAATGGCAACCTGGTCGGCGCTCATGTTTTCGAAGATACGCAGTTTGGCATGGAAGTAGTCTTCCACCTTGGTGTAGCGGTCCATGTGGTCCGGGGCAAAGTTGAGCCAGATAGCCACCTCGGGCTTGAAGTCAACGATGGTTTCCATCTGGAACGAAGAGACCTCCAGTACAGCGAATTCCGGCTGGGGTTCCATGAGGGCCACCTCGCTGAGGGGGTAGCCGTAGTTGCCGCAGGCCTTGGCGGTCTTGCCTGCGGCAAGCAGCACATGCTCCAGCAGGGCGGTGGTGGTGGTTTTGCCGTTGGTGCCGGTGATGGCGATGATGCGGCCGTTGTAGTAGTGCCATGCAAGTTCGGTTTCGCCGATGAGCGGGGCTCCATGGGCGGTGAAGGCGAGTGTCCAGGGGATGTCGCCCTCGATGCCGGGGGAGAGAATCACCATATCAGCCGCATAGGCGCGGGCCTGTTCCTCAGTAGCTCCGGCCACCAGGGAAACGCCGGGTTCATTGCAGGTAGCGCTGGTGTTGGTGTCGAAAATGCAGACTTCTGCCGCACCCTTGGCGAGTGCCAGTCTGGCGGCGGCAATACCACTGCGTCCGCAGCCTAGTACCGCTATCTTTTTACCATGGAGTTGCATAGTGCGAAAAGGGGAAATCAGAATTGGACGAAGCAGCATGCCCCCAGAATCAGACCAAGGACAGCCAGGAAGAAGGAAATAATCCAGAAACGCACGCAGACCTGGGTTTCACTCCACCCGCATTTCTCGAAATGGTGGTGGATGGGGGCCATGCGGAAGAAGCGGCGACCCTCGCCGTACAGCTTGCGGCTGACCTTGAACCAGCCTACCTGAATCATGACCGAGCAGGCCTCTGCTACAAAGACACCGCCAATGACAACCAGCAGCAGCTCAGTGTGCGTGCAGACGGCCACCGTACCAAGCGCTCCACCCAGGGAGAGCGAGCCGGTATCGCCCATGAATACCTTGGCGGGGTGGGCGTTGAACCACAGGAAACCAAGGCAGGCTGCGGCGATGCAGAGCAGGTAGTTGGCCAGCGCAACTTCCTGGAAGGCCAGGCAAAGGGAGATGAAGGCCATGGCGGCCACGACCATGCAACCACTGGCAAGACCGTCGAGCCCGTCGGTCAGGTTCACGGCGTTGGAGGAACCGATGATGACCAGCATGGCAAAGGGAATGAAGAAGATACCTAGGTCGATGGTGCCGCAGAAGGGAATCAGTACGCGGGCAATGGTGGGGTCGAGGTAGTAGAGGTAACCGGCGCAGGCAATGGCTGCCACGGCCTGCAGGGCAATCTTGAACCAGCCGCTCACGCCATCAGTGCTCTTTTTGGTGATTTTGGCCCAGTCATCCAGGAAACCAAGGAAGGCAGTGACCGCCATGACCAGCAGGCAGCATTGCAGTTTGGGGTTGCCCATATCCAGGAAGAGGATGCTGGTGAGCATGATGAGACCGATAATCATGAGCCCGCCCATGGTGGGGGTGCCCACTTTGGCCTGGTGTTCCGGGGCCAGGGTGCCGCCACAGGCCTGGCGGATGGGTTGCCCGGCTTTCATGGCGCGCAGAATAGCAATGAGACGCGGCCCGATAATCATGGAGCCGGCAAAGGGAAGCAGCAAAGCCAGCAGCAGCTGCAGCCCGACGGGGAGTTCACAGATGAAATTGAGCATAAATCAGGATTGGGGGTTAAGGGAGGGGAAGAGTTCGTACATGCTGCGTTCCATGCCGGCAGAGCGGGAACCCTTGAAGAGCAGGGCATCACCCGGTTCCATGAGCGTACGCAGGGCGGCGGCGGCTTCTGCCGGGGTGTTTACCAGCAGCGCCGGAATTGTTTCTGCGGCGGCCTGGCAGAGCGCCAGGGTCTCCGGACACTCCGGGCCTACCACCACTACGGCGGCATAGCCCAGGGATGCGGCACACCAGCCCATGTCGGCATGGGCGGCAATGCCTCCTTCGCCCAGTTCGCCCATCTTGCCTAGCACGGCAATGTGGCGCTTCGGACCGCGGAGGGCCGCAACGGTTTCGAGCGCGGCTTTCATGCTTTCGGGGTTGGCGTTGTAGGTGTCATCCACCACGGTGTAGCCTTCCACTTCCTTGCAGGCCAGGCGGCCGTGCGTGAGGGCCGAAGCCGAGAGCCCTGCGGCAATCTGCCCGAGCGTGCAGCCGAGTTTCCAGCCGGCGGCAGCGGCCAGCAGGCTGTTGCTCACCATGTGGGCACCGGGTACGGGCAGGGAGACTTCCACCTCACCCTCACCTTCAATGCTCAGGGTGTAGGTGGTGCCGGTGGCGGTGCTGCGTGGGTTGAGGGCGCGTACCGGGCTGTTGCAGCCGCCCACGGCTATGGGGGTGGCGGCTGTCTGGGTGGCAATGAAATCTGCAAAATCGTCCTGTGCCGGGTAAATCATGAAGCCATCGGTCGGCAAAGCCCTGGCTATGGTGCATTTCTCTTCGGCAATGGCCTGGCGTGAGCCCAGGTATTCCAGGTGCGCTGAGCCGATAGTGGTGATGATGCCGATTTGCGGCTGGGTCATGGCGCAGAGTGGGGCAATTTCTCCGGCGTGGTTCATGCCCATTTCCCAGATGGCCGCTTCTGTGCCCTGCGGGGCGCTCAGGATGCTCAGGGGGACCCCGATGTGGTTGTTCAGATTCCCCCTGGTGGCCAGGGCCTTGAATTTCTGGGAGAGCACGGAAAGGCACATGTCCTTGGTGCTGGTCTTGCCACTGCTGCCGGTAAGGCCGACCACATGCAGGGGCTCCAGCTGCCCGCGCCACCAGGCGGCCAGGCTTTGCAGGGCCTGGAGGGTGTCTTCCACCATCACCACGGTGCAACCGGGGGCGTATTCGCCTTGTAAGCGAGATACAACAACGGCCGCTGCCCCCTTCTGTGAGGCTTCGGCGGCGAAGTTGTTGCCATCGAAGCGCTCACCGCAGAGTGCCAGGAAGATGCAGCCGGGAGTGATGGCTCGGCTGTCTGTGGTGAGCCCGGCGGTGATGGCGCGTTCACCCAGCACCACGGCCTGTCCGGCGGTGGCTGTGATGAGCTCTGTGGTGCTGAGGTGGGTCATGGTGTTGAAAAATCAGCGCTTGCGGTTGTTTTCGGGTTTGCGCGAAGGGCGGGAGATGCCTTCGGGGTTCTTTTCGGCGTAGTACTTGCGTACGACCGCAGAGTCAGAGAAATCAATGGTTTCGTTGGCGAAAATCTGGTAATTCTCGTGCCCCTTGCCGGCAATCAGCACTGCGTCGCCCGGGCGGGCCTGCTCCAGCGCAGCGCGGATGGCTTCCTCGCGGTCGGTGATGCGGTGCTGCTTGTTCTGGGGAATACCAGGCATAATTTCATCGATAATCTGCTCCGGGTCTTCGCTGCGGGGATTATCGCTGGTCACGAGGCAGAGGTCGCTGTAACGGGCAGCGGCTTCGCCCATGAGCGGTCGCTTGGTGCGGTCGCGGTCGCCGCCGCAGCCGAAGATGGTGATGAGGCGGCCGTTGCGGCAGAGTGCCTTCATGGTCTTGCACACGTTTTCCACCGCATCGGGTGTGTGGGCGTAGTCAACGAAGCACTGCACGTTGTTCACGCTGCTCACCAGCTCCATGCGGCCTGGTACCTGGGGGCTCTGAGCCAGGGCGGTGATGGCCTCGTTGATGCTGATGCCGGCGCAAACGGAGCCGGCCAGGGCTGCCAGGCTGTTGGAGAGGTTGAATTCGCCGATGAGCGGGGTACGCACCAGGTAGCTGCGGCCCTGGTAGAGCAGCTCGTACTGACTGCCTTTCAGGGTGATGAGTCTGGGTATAGCGCGGAAGTCTGCCTTCTCGTTCTCGCCGAAGGTGCGTACCTTCATGATGGGGGCAAGTTCCTCAGCCAGGCGGCAGCCATAGGCATCATCGATGTTGATGACGGCCACGCTCTTGCGGTCTGCCGCGGCCATGCGGGTGAAGAGCAGTTTCTTGGCCTGGAAGTATTCCTCCATGGTGCCGTGGTAATCCAGGTGGTCCTGGGTGAGGTTGGTGAAGATGCCCACGCGGAAATTCGTGCCGGCGGTGCGCTGCTGGGTGAGCGCGTGGGAAGATACCTCCATGGAGACGGCGCGGCAGCCGTTCTTCACCATATCTGCCAGCATGCTCTGCAGCAGCGCGCAGCCGGGGGTGGTGTTGCTGGAGGTGGTGCGGCTCTCGCCATTGTCGTAGATGATAGTGCCGATGAGCCCCGCGCGCTGCCAGGAGGCTCGGAAGATGTGGTTTACCAGGTAAGAGATAGTGGTCTTGCCATTGGTGCCGGTAACGCCGAGCACAACCATGTTCTGGCTCGGGGTATCATGCCAGGCGCTCATGAGCAGGCCGTTGGCTTCGTGTGTGTCGGCCACCTGCACCCAGAGTGTTCCGGCAGCAAGTGCCTGTTCGCTGACCGGGGTTTCTGCCACAATGGCAGCAGCTCCGGCAGAAATGGCTCCTTCAATAGCGGTGTGACCATCGAATTGCGTGCCTTTCACTGCCACATAGCAGCAACCGGGAATCACCTTGCGGCTGTCATCGGTGAGCAGGCTGAGCTTCTTTCTGAGCTCGCCGGTGATGGTGGCTCCGGGCAGGATATTGAAGATTTTCTTGGTGTCCATGGCAGGAAACAGAGACGTGTGAGTTCTTATTTATTTAGATTATCAGATTCTTCCTTACTGGCAAGATATTTTTCGTATGCTTCGGGGTCGCTTGGCGTGAGGTTGAGTACGTTGATAAAGCGTTCTGCAGCCGCGCGGAAGATGGGTGCTGCCACTGTGCCGCCACCGGGGTTGCAATCGGTGGGATGCGGCTCGTCAATCACGGTCATGACCACGAGTTTCGGGTCGTCGATGGGGAGTACTCCGGCAAAGGATACCGTATAGAGATTTTCGGTATAGCCGCCACCGGCCTTGGTTTTCTTGGCGGTGCCGGTCTTGCCGCCGATGCGGAAGCCTGGGATGCTGGCAGCAGTAGCCGTGCCGCGGCCGCCTTCTCCCTTGCGTTCAGTCACGCTTTCCAGGGCAAAGCGCAGGTCCTTGGCGGTGCTGGACTTCATAACACGGCAGACTTCCTGCGGGGCGCATTCGTCATAGACTGACCCGTCAGCCGCTATAATCTTATCAATCAGGCGCGGCTTCATGCGGACTCCGTCGTTGGCAATAGTGGCGTAGACCATGGCCATGTGCAGCGGAGATACGGCCACGGAGTAGCCATAGGCAATTCGGGAGTAGTTCACGATGTTGGAGCCATCTGCCAGCAGGCAGGCACCGCCGGAGGGAAGCTCAATACCCACCGACTGGGTGAGACCGAATTTCTCCAGGTATTCCTTGAAGTTGGGCCACTTGCCGATGATGGCCACACGGGCAGCACCGGGGTTGCTGGATTTTTTGAGCACGCCCCATACGGGCAGGCTGCCGTAGTTGAATGGGCGGTCGCTGATGGCCTTGCTGCCGAAGCCCACAGAGAAGGGGGAGCAGTTCACGTAGCCGTTGATGCTCATCAGCCCTTTATCCACGACTGTTGTGACAGCCAGCACCTTGAAGGTGGAGCCGGGTTCATAGCGGGTCTGGCAGGCAAAGTTGAAGTCGCCGGTCACGGGCCGTCCGTTATCCTCCTTCACCTCCCCACGTTTGAATTTTCCCTTGTGGGTGATGAGTTCCTTGGTGTTCAGGTCAAATGCCGGGCGGCTCACCATGGCCAGAATATCACCGGTGCGGGGTTCCACCACAATCATGCAGCCGCGCTTGGCGCGGAAATGGCGCATGCCTTTGTCCAGTTCCTGCTCCACAATGGTCTGCAGGCGCATGTCGATGGTGAGCTTCAGGTTCAGCCCGTGCTTGGGTGCCAGGTAGCGGTCATCTTCGCTGGGCAGAACCTGCCCGCGTGAGTTGTGGCGGTATTCGCGCAGACCGTCCACACCGGCCAGGTAGCTGTGGAAGTAGGATTCGACTCCGCTCATCCCCTTGTTTTCGTGGTCCACGTAACCCAGAACGTGGCAGAGCATCTCGGGCATCACATAGCTGCGGCGGATGTTGTGCTCCACAATGAGACCACGCAGGCGGGCGGCTTTCACCGCTTTGTTGATTTTGTCTGCGGTGTCAAAGCTCATGCCCTTGGAGAGGATAATCTGGTTGCGGAATGAGCGGGTGGGCAGGCCTTTTGCCCTGGCTTCCTCGTTGTATTTCTCCGTGGCTTTCTGGGCAATCTTCTCCACGATGTCCTCGCGGGTCATGAAGCGTTTCACCTTGCGGCCGTCGATGGTTTCCTCAATTTCCTGGTGGGAGAGGAAGGGATAGAGCACTTCTGCAACGAGCTGGTCATGCTGCTCGAAGTAGTGCTGCATCATTTTCTCATCATACCCCAGCAGGCGGTTGGCGCGGGCATCGCGCGGGTTGATTCTGGCCTGGCGTGCCTCTTTTTCCTCATCAGTCATCTCGGCCTTGGCATTGTTGAGCAGCTTGGCACGGTAGTTGTAGATGAGTTTGCGTCGTTCCTTGGGGTCGGTCAGGGTGTCCCAGCGGGGGTCGTGTATGGCGCGGTTGTAGGCAAGCCCTTCCACCACGGCGGTGATTTCGCGCAGGTGGTAGCGGTCTGCCACGAGCTCGGCACTCTGGATGTTGTTGGTGAGCAGCTCCTCGTTGCGGTCCATGATGATACCGCGCTGGGCGGGGATGCGCTCTTTGTCGATGAGGTCATTCTCCGCGATACTGTTGACCTCTCCCTGGTCCACAATCTGCAGATCCACCAGCCGCACGGCAATGGCGCATGAAACCGCTGCCATGAAGCATGCGAGAATCAGGCTGCGCCCTGCAAATGGAATCTTGGTCTTCACGTGGAGGGGGTGGAATGAAAAAAAGGGGGGAAATTAGCGGTGAATGGTGGCAAACCCGCTGTCCTGCAGGCGGCGGGCAAGTTCAATCTGGCTGCGGTCGATATCGCGCAGGGTGGAGTGGTCCTGGCTCAGGCGGTCACGCATGGCCCAGCGGTTGGTGAGCGCGTTGGTCTTGGCCAGGTGCTGGTTGGTGTTCATGTTGCACACGGCAATCTCGCGGTGGAGGTTGTTGATTTCGGTGCGTACCGCCACCTGGTCATTCTTCAGCAGGGCGTAGGTGATGCCACCGGCCGATACCAGAACGGCAAAGAGCACCATCCAGAACAGGAAGCTGAAGCTTACCTGGTCTGCGTATCTTGTGCTGTTGTTGCCGGGGGCCATTGTGTGGGGGTTCTGGGAAGGGTGAATCAGAGTTTTTCGATGACGCGGAGCTTGGCGCTGCGGGCGCGGGGGTTGGCTGCCAGCTCGGCTTCGCCTGCCACGATGGGCTTGCGGGTCACCAGGCGGGCGGCGTATTCCGGGTTGGGGCGCGGGGCGGGCCATTCCGGGCGGTCGATTTCCGGGCGGGTCACGCGGTCAAAGTAGCGCTTGACGGCGCGGTCCTCCAGGCTGTGGAAGGTGATGATGGCGAAGCGGCCACCGCTCTTGAGCAGGCTCAGCCCGCTTTCCAGCAGGGCATCCAGTGCACCCAGCTCGTCGTTCACGGCGATGCGGAGCGCCTGGAAGGAGCGCGTGGCGGGGTGCTGCTTGCCCTTGCGGGGCAGCACAGCAGCTATGATGGCGGCCAGCTGGGTGGTGGTGGTGATGGGGGCCTTGGCGCGTTCCTGCACAATGCGGCGGGCAATGGCGCGGCTGGCGCGTTCTTCACCGTACTGCCAGAGGATGTCTGCCAGCTCGCTTTCTGCGGCGGTGTTGACGATATCGGCGGCGCTGCGGGGGGCTGCCGGGTTCATCCGCATGTCCAGCGGGCCTTCTGCCAGGAAGGAGAAGCCGCGCTCAGCCTGGTCTACCTGCGGGGAGGAGATGCCGATGTCGGCCAGAATGCCGTCTGCCTGCTCCAGCCCTTCGGCGCGGAGGAGTTCTGCGGCGTTGCGGAAGTTGCCGGCTACGATGTGCAGGCGGTCGGCATAGGCGGCCAGACGCTTGCGGGCGGCTTTGCGGGCGGCGGGGTCCTGGTCGATGCCCCACACGGTGGCACCGCCCTGCAGCATCAGCTCGCTGTGGCCGCCCCCGCCCAGGGTGGCATCTACCAGCACGCGTCCTTCGGCGGGCTGCAGGGCTTCAACGGCTTCGTGGCGCAACACGGTCACGTGGTGGAAGGGGGTGGCAGAAAAATCTTCGTCAGCTTCTGTGTCAGTATCGGCTCCGGCGGCTTCGCTGCGGCAGCTTTCCTGCCACTCGGCAGCTTCGGCGGGGCTGATGGCTTCTACCAGCGGCTGGGGGTGCCACTGCATTCCTGCGTCGTTCCCGCACCAGCGGGAAAGCAGGGTGTCTATGCCTTCCTCGCCGCTGAGTTCCACGAGGATGGTGGCGCTGCAGGGGGTGAGCCGGTAGGCCAGCACTTCTTCTGCACGCTGCAGCTCCGCTGCCAGCGCGCCTACGCGCGTAAGCGGAAGTCCGGCCTGGGGACAAGTGTCCAGGGGGGTGGCTACGGCCCGGACAGAAAGCTCGCGCAGTTCTTCACCCAGCTTGGCCAGGTTGCCTCGCGCGCCCTTGATTCCCGCGTCACGCATACGCGCGAGCAATTCGCGCCGGGCGGTCTGCCAGGCGTCCAGTTGCTCTGCGGTCAGGGCTCCGGCTTCCCACATCAGCACCTTGTAGCAGGTGCCGGCAGGCGGGGTTGCCCCTGCGTGGCTCTGTGTGGATGCTATGCTCATGTCAGAATGCCGAATACTTTGTCCAGTTCCAGTTTCGCCAGGGCTTCCGGGCTCTTCGTGGCCTCGAAGTCGCCGGGTGCCCATATTTCGAAATACGATCCGCGACCTACGATGGTTGCGGTGTCCGCCAGTCTGAGGCGTTCGCGCTGTGCCTTGGGTATCAGCAATTTACCCTGGCTGCTCACCTCGGCCTCAAAGCTCAGGCCTATGATGGTGCCCAGGTAGCGGTTCACTGCGGCGGGGTCAAACCCACGGGCTTCTGCGTGGCTCCGTATCCCATTCACCATGTCGGCAAAGCTTTCCCGGGTGTAGCATTTCAGAATCGGATATCCCTCATTCTGTGTGTCTATCATCCACAGTGTAATGCCCTGCGCGTCACGCCAGCCGGCCGGAATCGCCACGCGGCTCTTCGGATCCAGCTTGTGTGTCACGTTACCTGTGAACATTACTGTGGAGACACTATTCATGCTTTTGAGTGCACTTAACTGCACCACCAGTACACTCCAATACACCTCAAAAGTCAATCATAAATTTTGTTTGCAGTCAGTTTTTTTGCAGAGGCGGGGTCTCCGGCAGAATGGATGCGGCTGGTTTGCGGGGAGGGCTGCCGCAGGAAATTCCTTTGTTTTATGCAGAATCCGGATGGCCGGCAAGGCGGGGTGCCCTTTTTCCCGGGGGTGGCAGGCAGAGTCAGAAAAAAAGGGGGGTAGTTTCTGTTTTTCAGAATTTGTTTCTGAAGAGAATGGTGCCGGCGGCTTTCCGGGTGGCTGGTCTGCCATGCAATGTACCGCCGGAGGGGAGGATAGAAAAACAAAAACGCGCCTGGATAACCAGACGCGTAATTGAATGTGAAATAGGAAAGTTAATACTTTCCGCAATCACTTACTTGCCCTTAACGGGTTCCACCACGGGAGCGGGAGCAACCGGCTCGGGGGTCACCTGCTGCTGCTGCTGCTGCTGGCAGGAAACGAAAGCGGCGGCGGTAAGAGCGAGGATAGCAATCTTCTTCATAATTATCTTACTAGTTTTGATGTTGTTTGATGCGCCCGACTAAGCAAGGATAACTCAGCAGGCTACGGACAATATAGCAGTATTTCCGTGTAAATCAAGCCTAAAGTGTGAATTTGTGACTGAATTTCTTAAATTTTGTTTAACATTTCTTGTTGTCAGGGGTTGATTTTGCGGGTTCTTCCGTATTTCTGGCCTCATAGCGGAAGTGGTGCAATGGGGGTGTTTCTTGCCGCCCGAAGTGCTCATCTGCACCCTGTTGCAGCAGAAAAGGGTTGCCTCTGCGGGCCGGATGTGGGAAGATGGGGCCATGCAGCAGAGTGATACCATAGCCGCCATTGCCACCGCTCCCGGTACCGGGGCCATAGCCGTTATCCGCGTGAGCGGGCCTCAGGCGCAGCAGGTGGTGCAGCTCTGCACTGGTGGCCGCTGGCTGAAGCCCCGCATGGCTACTTGCGTGCGCGTGCGCGATGCACAGGGGTGCGTGATTGATGAATGTGTGGCCACTTTCTTTGCCGGCCCGGCCAGTTTTACCGGTGAGGATACGGTGGAACTGAGCTGCCATGGTGGCATGCTGGTGACCCGCCGGGTGCTGGAGCGGCTGCTGGCGTGTGGTGCGCGGCCTGCCGAGCCGGGGGAATTTTCCCGCCGGGCGTTCGAGAATGGAAAGATGGATCTCACCCAGGCAGAAGCGGTCATGGATATCATCACTGCCGGGAGCGACTTTGCTTTGCGTGCGGCGCAGAACCAGCTGCAGGGGGCCATTGGAAACCAGGTGGCTGCTGCGGTGGATGTGCTTATCAACGTGGCGGCCCATGTGGAGGCCTATATTGATTTTCCTGAGGAGGATATTGCTCCTGATACCACCGATGCGCTGCTGCTGCAGCTCGACGAGGTAGAGTCGATGCTCCACCGCCTGCTGGCTACGGCTGATGAGGGGCGGCTGCTGCGCGAGGGTATCCGCACGGCTATCATCGGTGCCCCGAATGTGGGTAAGTCAAGTCTGCTGAACATGCTGCTGGGCTATGAGCGTGCCATTGTCAGCAGTACCGCCGGTACTACCCGCGACACTATCGAGGAAAGTGTGGCCCTGGGGGGGCTGAGACTGCGCCTCATTGATACTGCCGGCCTGCATGATAGTGCCGATGCTATTGAACGTGCCGGCATGGAGCGCAGTCGCCGCGCCGGGGCAGAGGCAGACCTTATTCTCGAAGTGGCCGATGCTACCGCGCCGCGGCCGCAGCTGAATCTTCCCCCGACCGGGGCACACCACTTGCTGCTCCTTAACAAATGTGACCAGCCGCTGCATCCTGATTGGATTGGGGAATCTGCGGCCATCCGGTTGTCCTGCCTCGCCGGAACCGGGCGTGAAGCCCTGGAGCAGGCGGTAGAGAACCTTTTCCTGACGGTGGGAGGTGAGAAGGATTCTCTTGCGGCCATCAATACCCGCCACCGCCATGTGTTGCAGCAGGCGCTCGGGTCCCTGGCGGCTGCGCGTGCGGCCCTTTGCGCCGGTGAATCTCCCGAGTTCGTGGATGTTGACCTCCGGGCCGCGCTTGATTTCCTGGGCTCCATTACCGGCTGCATTGATACAGAGGATATCCTTACCCGCGTCTTTGCTACTTTCTGCCTGGGCAAGTAGCTCCTGGTATCTTCGTATACGCGTGCGCGCGTTACTGCGTTTTGTCGGCTTTGTTCGGCATTTTTTTTGTTTATTTTGTCATAATTGATGATTTTTGTGTCATTTTCTGCCTTATTTTAAAGAAAGAATCCCAAAAATACCCAAAGATAAACCCGAATTTAAGAAAAACCGGCGAAAAAAGTCAAAAAAGCTAGAGTATAGTCTACGTTTTAAGCTTGACCCTGCTCTAGTTTTTAGATAAGATGAACCCGGAGCCGGGCCAGAGTTACCTGAAACAGGCAGCGAAAGCAGGCGGGTTCCCTTTCAAAACAAACCAATACAACACACACTATATGAAAAAGAGCCTTATCACGATGATGGCTGCTGCTCTGATGAGCGCCAGCGCATTTGCCGGTGAAGCTACCACGGACTCCTTTGTGACCCAGCCCTCTCAGGATTTCAAGCGTCTCAGCGGCGCTGTACACGTAGGTGCCGGCACAGCCTATTCTCTGCACGGTTATGTTCCCACCACTGAGGTGGTGCAGGGTGAAGGTTACGGCATGGGTGCTATCCAGCTTGCCTACGACTTCGGTAAGGAAAGCTTCTGGAGCTATGTGGGCGGCATTTCCTACAAGGCTCCTTTCTCCGGCCACACGCTGTATGGTGCACCGGGTGTGGTGACTCCGGACGCCTTCCTGAATGGATTCAATTCCACGGTTCAGAGTAATGGCCTGCCTGCGTATGGCTGGACAGAGAACACTAATCCTATCCTTGGATACGGCGGCGCAACTCCTGAACAGATTTACAACGGAGGCGGGAAGTACAGTTCCCCAATGCCCCGTAAGAACATCGAAAACGAATTTATCATCCGTAACGGCCTGAAGTACACTCGCGAGCTGTGGAACACCAGTTTCGGTTATGACTACATTCATGGTGGTATCGCTGGTGTGGTGGCCAAGCACTTCGACCAGGAGGCTGAGTCCCGCATGCAGCAGGTGTGGATCAATGGTGAAATCACCCCCGTTGCCTGGTTCTCTGCCGATCTGAACATCGCCCGCACCTTTGATACTGTTGACGGCTGGTGGTTCGAGGCACACGCTCGCTTCAAGGCTCCTATCGTTGGCTCTCCGGAGGACATCAAGGTAGCCGGTATCCTCGAGTTCGGTATCAGCGCCACGCAGGAGTTCTACTCCTACTACCACAATGCCTGTGACAACGGCATCCAGGCCTACTGGGTGAAGCTTTCCACCCCCTGGTTCGTGAATGAGGCCAAGAACTTCATCCTCACCCCGTCCGTCAGCTTCAACTGGCTGGGCCGCGGTGGTCGCCAGGCCAACAAGCAGTCCCACGCCAAGGCTTACGGCGAGCGTTATGTTCCCTTCCGTAACTTTACTGTGATTGGTGAACTGACCGCCACCTACAAATTCTAATCATATAACGGCGTTTTACGCTGGAAATATCGCAGACGATATGCTAGCATAAAGTCTGTGGGCAGAAGGCCGCCCGCTGCGTTCAATCCAGTCGGGCGGCTTTTTGAAGCCCGCCTTCTTTCCGCAATACAGGAACCTTCTCTCCAGAAAACAACAATATGGTAAGTCTCTTAAGTCTCAAAGGAAATCCGGTGAACATCACCGGCGAGGAAAACATCGTGAGCCCTGGTTTCTACATGCCCAACCGCATGAGTGTGGCCGTGGGTAAGGCTCTGCACAAACTGCTGGACGGCAAGGTGTGCTACCTGGTTGACCCCACCTTCCCCCCGCACCCGGAGGTAATGGAGTACCTGACGAAGAAGAAGGTTCACATTGAATACTTTGATTTCCGCAACACCACCTCCCGCGCCGTGCGCGAGCAGATTCTGGAACAGCTGCACCAGGGCAACAGCGTTGTGTTCCTGCCGGGCCTGATTTCCAAGACCCGCGGCTGCCTGGCAGACGTGCCGTCCCCCTTCCTCTCCACCGTAGGCAGCCTGCACATTTCTCCCGTGCCTGTATTTGTGGGCTATTATACCGATACTGTGGGAGATTTGTTCCGCAGCGAGCCGCTTTCCGGCTACAATGAGGAACTGAGCATCCTGCCGCAGCTGCACCCCGGCCCGAGAACAGGTGAGCGCCTGCTGGCCGCCTGGATGCAGCGCAGCACAGAAATTTTCTCTGCTCAGCCGCTGCTTCGCGGCTCGCTGACCACCGCCATCGTGAAGGCCATGAAAGCCAGCCCGAAGGCAGAGGTCATCGACGGCATGACGCACAGCGCACTGCCCTTCTTCAAGGTGCTTGGCGTTTCTATGACTGTGGCCAAGGTTATCAAGGAGCGCGGTGACAAGCGCGTGGGTGTCATTCTGCCCCCCGGCCCCGGCGGCACCATTGCCACCCTCAGCTGCCTGCTGGCCGGCGTGACTCCGGTCATCATCAACTACGCCTCCTCCAAGGCGGCTTTTGAAAGCACCGTGCGCCAGGCCGGGCTTAAGACCTTCATTACGGCCCGGAAGTTCATGCAGAAGCTCGATACCTTCCCCTGGCCGGCGGAAGAGCAGCTCATTCTGGTGGAAGACCTGCTCAAGAGTCTGGACAAGAAGACCCTTATCACCAACGTACTCATGGCCAAGGCGGCCCCGGCCGGCATCATCTGCAAGATGTTCGAGACCGATTCCCGCCGTAATAACGATGAAGCCGTGATGCTCTTCACCTCTGGTTCCAGCGGTGAGCCCAAGGGTGTGGTGCTCAGCCACCGCATGATTCTGTCCAACGTGGCCCAGTGCGCCAGCCGCCTGACCCTGGGAGAAGAAACATTCCTGGCCAGCCTGCCGATTTTCCACAGCTTCGGTCTTACGGTGACCATGATGCTGCCGCTGCTCACCGGCTACACCTTCTGCGCCTATCCGAACCCGACGGATGCCCGCAGCCTGTGCGAGCTTTGCGAACGCTACAAGCTGACCATCGTCTGCGCTACCCCCACTTTTGCCCGCGCTATGCTGCGCCGTGCCAATGAAAACACCTTCAAGCACGTCAAATACTTCGTGGTAGGTGCGGAAAAACTGCAGCCGGATCTGGAGCGCGAGTTCCAGGAACGCTGCGGCGTGACCCTGCTGGAAGGTTACGGCCTGACCGAAGCCGCCCCCGTGTGTGCGGTGAATATCCCGAATGCCCCCATGATGCCCGGCTCTGCCTTCTATGTGCCCGGGCACAATCCCCGCACTATCGGTACTCCGCTTCCCGGTATTGCCGTCCGCATTACCGACCTGGACGACGACACCAAGGAACTGCCGCTCACCGAGCAGGGCATGATCTGGCTCAAGGGTGCCAATATTTTCACCGGCTATGTTGGCAAGGCAGACATGAACCCCACCATCTTCAAGGATGGCTGGTTTAAGACCGGCGATATCGGCCGCATGGACCTCAACGGCTTCATCACCCTGGGTGGCCGCCTCTCCCGCTTCTCCAAGATTGGCGGTGAAATGGTACCCCACGAAGGCGTGGAGCAGGTGCTTACCGAAATCTTCGACATCGACCCTGCCGCAGAAGGTGGCGTGCAGATTGCCATCACCGGCGTGACCGACCCGCAGAAGGGTGAAGCCCTGGTGCTGCTCTCTGCTCTGGATGCCCACCAGCGCAGCTCAGAGGAAAAGGAGATTCTGCAAGGCATACGCAATGCGCTCAACGAGCGCCAGATGCCCACCCTTTGGGCACCGAAGTACATCGTACCGGTGGAAGCCATCCCGATTCTGCCCACCGGCAAGCTCGACCTGCGGAACTGCAAGTTGCTTGCTGAGGAAGCTCTCGCATAAGCAAAAAAGCCCCCGCGCTACGGCGCGGGGGCTTTTTTTGTTTATCACCTGCCCTCCGGGCGGGTGATTTCATACACCGCGCAGCGGTGTATTTCATGCAGGGTGTAGCCCTGCTTTCATACCGCTGCGCAGCTGCGGTATTTACATACACTGGCTGCGCCAGTGTAATTCATTGAGGCCCGCAGGGCCGACTGGTTACCGCTGCATCAGCAGCGGTACTTCCTATACAGCAACGCATATATGTTAAGCACCCATTGGGAAAAGAACCACCCCGCATAGGAAACATTATCTCTTCCAATCCGGCCTGGACTTAGCTGTATTAATGGATTGTATGAGCATCCGCATAATATTCCCATTCAATCGTTTCAGCTTCTTCAAGTCGTCTGCTTGTTCCCCATTTTCCGGAGTAAAGAGTTCCAGCCAGAATTTCGTTTCGTTACACTCCTTCAATGCAGTATGGAGCTTATTGACAAAATCTGCAATT
>JAEIGA010004190.1_pt1 | contig 22347 bp, 35 predicted proteins | sample 9270691 | NCBI WGS metagenome assembly JAEIGA01 (sample SAMN17057246, study PRJNA624740) | gut metagenome | biome: biome; isolation source: fecal sample | host: Bos grunniens | place: China: Xizang | collected 2019 | reverse complement strand
GACTACAGGGGCGGTGATGGTAGTTGCTGCAGGGATCGTCTGCGCGACCACAATACAATACTTGCACCCGTCAGCATAGCTGCCAGCCGGAATGTTGATTGAAAGAGTGCCAGCCGCAAAGGTTACGGACTCAGAAATAATTAGTCTGTCGCAGAGCTTGCAAACATTACTGCAAGACATAGTTTTTCTCCTTTCATAGTCAGGGGCGAGCCGAAGCCCGCCCCGATGTTTCACCCGTTATCGGGGAGGTTTTGGATTGTCCAATCAGTTGCAGCCACAGCCGCAGCCGCCACCGTAGCCGTTGCCAAACTGGACAGTGCCGCAGCCGTTAATGGGGAAATTAACGGGAGTGGGAGGCTGAACCAGATAGGAAGGAACGGGGCAATCATTACCTGTGCGGCGAATGATCTCCGCAGTGGAGGCATCAATAGCTGCACGGATAACTGCGTTCTGATTGCTCTGGCTGAGCTGGTTGGACAGCTCTGCAATTCGAGCATCCTTGCTCGCCAGCTTCTCAGTGACCATGAAGTCCATCAGGCCACGATAGTTGGCATTCTGATTGTCGATGATGTCACGGGTCTGCATGTTGATGGCCTGACCAACATCACAGAAACCGCGCTCGATCAGCCGCTGAGTCTCGCAGCAGCACTGCTGGTTCTGATAACCGATAGTGTTAAATCCCTGCTGGATGTTGAAACCCAGGTTGCATACGGCATTGTCAACGCCGTGGAAGCCGGACATGATGGAATTATTCAGAGCATAGGTGCTGTCGCAAATACCCTGCTGAATACCTCTAATGCCGTTTTCCAAACCGTTGAGAGCAAAACCGTTGCTGATCGCAGACTGGCAACCGCAGTCACCGCCGCCGCCCATCATGCCGCCGCCAAAGCCGCCGAAGCCACCACGACCGAACAGGATTGCAAGGATGATTACTGCCCACAGGCCCTCTCCAAAGCTGCCGCCGAAGCCGCCGCCACCGCTGGAATCCTGACCCAGTGCGTAACCCAGTGCCATGCCATTATCTTCTGCCATAATAAAATTCTCCTTTTCAGTTTTGTGTTATTCACAACGGGCCGTACGCTCCCGCTTGTGTTGAGGGGGCGCGGTTTTTATCAAGACCCGCAAAACTGAAGGAGCATTCAATTATCGTTTACTGGGAATTGAGATACCCATACTGCGCATAAAGTCATCCAAATCAATGCCGCGTTCTTTTGCTAGGTTCTGTGCGTACTGTTGCAGTTCCGCCGGCGATTTTCCCTGTGTGATTTTAAGAACCTGTGCAACCTGCGGGTTATCTCTGGACATTATCTGCAATATTGCCGTGGGATTAATACCCCTTTGCATTTGAGATAGGATCATATTGACAGGATTATTCATCTTCAATTACCTCCTGTTTTGTTTTTTTCTTAGGCTGCAACGATTTCACAAATTCATCAAACTCCTCACGGGTGATGTATTCCGGCTTCTGCTCCGCTTCCGGCTGACGGTATACGAACTCAAAGAAATCAGACGCGCCGGTCTGCTGGTTCAGCCGTTTTAAATAAACCACACCGTGGGACAAATCCGGCATAATTGTTCCAAGGGAAAAGAAGTCTGCCTGCACCGCAACTGCCTCTTCCCGGCTCGTTACAGGACGGCAAGCAAAATTAGCCTGCTGCGCTGCCGTAGTTGCCGCCTGTGCCATTGCAGGGGTCGGGGACAGGATTACGCCCGTTTGCGGCTGAAATGGCTGATAGGGGCCATAAAAGCCGTTATAAGAGGGGAAATAAGTTTGAGCCATTTGAATACCTCCTTTTCTGATAAAATTATAAAAAAATTACCACCTCACTGGGTGGCATTCCGGTGAGGTGGTGTGATGTATTGTGAAGTTATGTGAGTTTGAGCCGTTGCGCCGCTCGTTCAATTTGAGCGATTATACGAGGCAACCTTCTGGATATTGTAGATCGCTCCATGTCCATTTCTATTGCTATGTCAATTTGTGGAATCCTATCGACGAAATACCTCTTGGCGATGAGGCTGTCGGAGTTACCCAAGTTCGCCTCTGAGATGGCTGTTTCCATCTCAGACCGGAGCAACTGGCCCAAGCTGCCCGGCAGCCTGACCCTGGCAGAATATGCCATGTCAGACTCCTTTCTTTCACTTATGCGCCGTAAACTCCGGCGCGGTCGTTGATTACAAACATTCTAACCATATCGTAGCTGAGATCGAGGTTTTTCCCATCGCCGGAAAGATATCCCTTTCGAACAAGCTTCTTAATGGTATTGCGCGCCCATTCCGGGCACTCTTCTACAGTGTTATAACGCATTTCATCCTCCTCTACACATACAGGCATTTGAGGCGGAAACTTGCCGGCAAGGATCATGCTGCTTGTCCATTCGCCGTGGTTATCCCACTGAACATGCGGCATATCAACGAAGCTCTTCCAATCGCCGCCCCAAGAAAATCCAAGACCCTTTGCCAGTGCAGCAGCCTTATGGAAGAAAGCATTGTCGTCGTACTCATGCCCCTTGACATTCTTGCAGAAGTCAAATGCACAGCCGACATTATCAGCATGGAATGTAGGCGTTCTGCCGTTGGTCACGATGCTGCCGGGACGGGTACGACCCTGCGCGTACAAGTATTCCTGATACTCCTTATCCCGTACAGTCTGAGTGACCAGCACCTCCAGCCCCGCTTCCTTGCACAACTCCAGCCATCTAAGACAGTTTGCTGCTACATCGGGACGAAGCCGCTTAATCTCTCGACTGTTCAGCATTGTCTACCGCCTCCTGCATCTTCTGGCTCTGCGTACCGAAGTAGAACGAGATCACCATCAAGAAGATAGTGATGAAGTCCTTTCCAGTAACATCGCCACGAAGTGCCAACACAGCAAACACCACTGTCAATGCAACAGTTACAATGCTTTTTACAGACAAAAGCTGAGCCAATCTTTTGATGATTTTTTCATTCTTCATGGTTGTCGTTCTCCTTTTTGTTTTTGAGAATTGTTTTTAAGCACAGCACCAAAAGTTCACCGCCAAAAAATGCAAGGATCACAGCCAAAACTTCAGCACTGTTGTGCCCTGTTCGTGATAAGATGCGTAGGGACCACGCACTTGCACCCGTCCCCACTAATACGCACCAAATAACTATGATTTTGCCGAAAAGGTGAGGAATGGCGCTGATTTTCGCAATCAGCTTTTTCATTCGCTTTCCTCCAGCAATCTGATACGAGTTTCGTGGTCGTTGATTCGCTCGTCCTGCTCAGTATTATGTTTCCACAGCTTTTCGTGGCTCTCAATACTTCGCGCTTTCTGCTCCTCCAGGTCGTTACTCAGTTTGTCAACCACAACAGTTAAGCGTGTAATGCTCTTTGTGAGATTGACTATTGGAGGAACAACCACAGCCAGAAATCCGGCGACCGCAACGAGTACGCCGAAAACTGCCCATTCAGTCATTTAAGCCTACCCCCATCTATTATTTGTATTTCTCCCCGGTTATCTCCTCATAGTCGGCCGCAGTGAGGATTCCCTTCCTCACGGCATTTGCGACCATTTCTGATGTCCACAGACCCTGTTTGTACCACTTCTCGATTTTTGCTTTCATTCGTTACACCTCCAGCAGAGTATCCGTCATCATAGCTGTGTAGGTAATCTGCGCTTCCATCTGCTCGTTCCATGTGGGTTCGGGATAGGGAGCAGGTGGGACTTCGCCCTCGGTCATGGAGATGACGGTCATCATAGTGTACGGACGCTCCTCGGTGACTCGCTCCATCTCCTTGTATTCCTCGGTGATGGTAATGGGATTGCCATTCTCATCGACGGAATCCACTTCCCGGGTCTTGGTGACTTCCTTCTCGACTTCCACCTCACGGTAATAGGTCACTTCCTCTGCCTCGATGCCCACAAAGGGAAAGGTAGAGGGTACGGTGAAGTCATCGGGAATCATCGCCCATCCCTCGGGCGGGACAGAAACATTGGCATTGCCACGGTTGTTGTGAGAACCATTATCATTGGTTGTTAAACAAACAATACGCATTTTGATTCCTCCTTAAATAGCCGAACAATAATACGTCGGGCCAGATGCATTAAGTGCTGCATTGGTAGACGAAACAATTAGCACGCCGCCACTCAGTTTGACCTCGGATGTACTCAGCACCGTGCCGTCAGAACACACACCGCCATTCGCCGTAACGATAACAAATTTACCGTTACCGGAGATAATGGCATGATTTCCGGTGACGTTCTCCAGCACAGTTTGAGCCGTTGCGCTTCCTGTGCCACCGTAGGAGTCAAACGGTTTGTTGCCGGTGTGGAGGATGGAGTACGGGTTATCGCCGAGAATGATATTCGCAGTTTGATTTATGGCACTCAGTTGTAGGCGAGCAATGTTACCATCTACATCAGCATCTATCAGCAGGAGGCCGTAATCAACACTTTCATTGTGGTTCTTGGTGATAAATGCCGATCCGTTGTTCGTCTTCTCAAATTTCAAATCGCCAGTCATGGGAGTGCTTCCGTCTGTGGCAACCGCACCAACTTCTTCTGCGGTCAAATTCCCCTCAATCAGATATAATTCATTAGCAGTTTTTTCTGCGGAATCATATTGCTCTTGGGTCAATACATTCAGCACAAGGTTGGTAACTTTTGTATCAGTAACCATCACGAAATACCCCCAATCTTGATATTCTTAATTTTAATTTCGACAACATCAACTTCTTCTCCCGCAATAAATGAACCTGTTCCCGCATTGGCATAAAAGGACTGAGTTACAAGGTCATACATACCAACTTCACCACTCTGATTGACACACGGGATAAGGTCACGAACCAGAACGCCATTGTCATAAATCTTGAAAGAGCGGTGTTTGCCCTCACCGTAGTACATTGTAGTGCCGCGAATAGCACCAATCGCCGCAGGATACGGAGCAGAAAATTCTACATACTCTAGCTCGGAGGCTAATTCACCATCAACATACAGTTGATTCTTGTTATGGTCGAAAATGTGCCATTTGGTAGTATCGGACTTGATTGTGCCGGTCATTGTACCGTCACCATAACCTAACTGCCATGCGTTGTTGATAACACGCATGGAGAAGTTTCGGCTACTAACTGAATACCGAGCACCATAAATACCATTACCACCCTTGTACATAGCCTCACATATAATGCGAGTGTCTTGATTAGGCGTGAATCCAGTATTTATATATTGAGTGCCTGTAGTTTCGATATAGTCCAGTAGCCGATACCCCACAGGCAGTGAGACTGTTTTGTACCAAAGCCTCAATGCTTTGATGCTCTTCATGACTTGACTTCCTGCTATGAACTCACCAGTTCCTTCGTTGCCGTAAAATTTAGATTCTACAGTATCATACATACCAACTTCACCTTCGGCATTCTTGCAAGGAATGAAATCACGAACAAGGACACCGTCATCATACATCTGGCAGGAACGGTAGCGAGCCGAACCAAAATACACGGCAGAGACACGAATTGCACCAATCGCCGCGGCATAGGCGCATTTGAACTCCACATAATCTCTCTCTACCGACATCTCACCGTCTACAAACAGCTGGTTTTTGTTGATGTCCACGATTTGCCATTCCTGCTTTGCGGATACTGTGCCAGTTGTCACACCGCTGCCGTAGCCAAGCTGCCACTTGCCAGAAATAACACGGACAGAAAAGTTTTTGTTTGAAACGGAACTTCTTGCACCAAATCCGTTCACGCCACCCATCCACATAATTTCGCAGACAATGCGGCTATCTTGGTTAGGCGTAAACCCTGTGTTGATGTACTGGCCAGAGCCACCATTGGCAGAATCACCTGAGCCAGTAGTTTCAATATAATCAAGCTCGGTATAGCCGGTTGGTAATCGGCTGGGATACACTTTCAGCTTCATATTACCACCGCCTAATTGTCACAGAACTGATTTCAGGAAGCTGTTCAATTCTATGCGCCAGCACCTTTCCCATTTCCGCACTCAGAGCAGCACTTGTGCCGCCTGTGGTGAGATCGTTGACGATAAGAGTGGAGCCTTCAGGAAGGTTGTTTAGAGCTTCACGAACACCAACAAGAGCGCTTTGCGCTGCAGCTCCCGCATTAGTTGCAGAGGCAACCTTTTCGTCTAGGTCCTTAACAATAGGTTTTACTGCTTGCACAGCGTACTGCTTGAACTGTGCGCCAGTTACATGTACCGCCTCGCCCTGAAGTTCTCCAGGCATCTTGAAATCATCGTAGATGTCAGCGGAACCGGGCAAATCTCCAACGTTTACCGCTCTCAGTTCGCCAGTGGTTTTGTCTGCCATTTACTCGCCCCCATTCTGTTCTTCGTGCTGCGCTTTTTCCAGTGCGGCATAAGCGAGCCGTAGTTCCTGTTTTGCAGCAGCCATTCTCTCAACATCGTCCTCTTTAACGGAAATTGTTTTGAGAATTTCAAAACATTTTGTCATATGTTTTTTGATCGTTTCCATATTCCCTCCTTATTTTTCAAGAGCAGCCACTCTCGCAACAAGAGCGGAGAAAGATGTGCCGGCAGCATATACATCTTTCCAAGGGCTGGATAGGGTTCCACAGGTCATATTGCTATATGCGGGATAAAATCCGCCATAACTGTCTACATACACCCTGTCAACTCCACCGGTCTTAATCATTACCAGTTGATATCCCTCGACTAGAGCAGAGTCGGGATTGCATACGACCTGAGAAATTCCATACCTGTCACCATAAGAAATTCTTACAGCGGCATCTGTGCAGACAACTTGCGTCTGTCCTTCATTGCTTCGTATGCCAATACCTTGAGCGCCATTGAAACCGCTATCGTATCCAATGTAGCCGCCGATATTATCCAGATACGATCCGTCGTAAATCGTCAGTATTCCGCTCAAGTGGAGAGCTTCAGCGGAAAGGGAATCCGTCTTGATGCAGCCGCCGTCAATGGTAGTTGTTCCTTCCTCAAGCCCCTTGAACGTCACGAGGCCGATCATTTCTATCTTCTCGCTGGCGATAAGAGTGTTTCCAACCGTCAAGGAGATTGTACTGCTTGTCAATCCGTTGGATACATTGAGGTTAATGCCATCCAAGGCAAGCTTGATGGAGTTTGATACCGGTACAAGGTTGCCTTGCTCATCCACTCCAAGCGCACCCTCGATGCCCAGTTTGATCTCCTCAGATGTTTTGGTTATGTAGGAACGAACACTAGCGATTTCCCTGTTGAACATCTGCGACATAGGCCCGTCGATTGGGTATTCGTCTTCAAGTTCAGCTCGTCCGGGAGCTGATACCCCAACATAGCCGGAGCCGTCATCATAATTCTTTGAAATAATGCCGTAAATGCCGCCTGCGGTAATTCCGTCACCAAGCTCGGCCGACGGATTAAGATTTGCCTCTCCAGCATCGAAGGATTGATAAACATATCCTTTCAGCTTTGAAAGAAGATCGTTCGCCATCTGCTGCGTTGCGTGTGGGCAAGCTGCGTAAATCTCAAGACCTGTATCATCTCCGGCGGTAATTACCTTGTTTTCATCAACAGCCAAAGTGATACGGGAAACGGGTTTGTACTTGCCGTTATTGGAGGATATAACAAGGTCTGCGCCAACATAGTATTTTTCAGACATGGATTGCCACACCTCCAATCAGCAGTGCCGCTCCGCGCTCATTTACAAGATTGTTTGTTTCTTCCGGAGCGGAAAGCAACGGCACAAGTCGCAGCTTTCCATCATCCGTCATAACAAAATTTCCACCATGAGCCGCCGCGATAAATTCAAGCTCATTTCTGATCGTGTAATCGTTCGCGGGATAGTCAATTGTGTATGTGGTGCTGATCTCGCTTCTTTCGTCGATTTCGACACCCATGATCCTGGCAAACTCGGCAACGGCGGCAGACATCGACATAGGGAACACAAGAGACTGGTCTGGTGTCCATACGATTTCAGCCATTCTCATGCCGTCCATCGCGGAAATCTCCCAGTATCCATCATCCTCTACTCTGCGGTTTGCGTAGAATACGCCTTTAGGGAGCCATTCGCTCACCTGCTCCCCGTTGACAAGTCGAACGTAACGCCGAATAACAGCGCCCTTTTGGATTTCGTCTGCAAATAAACCTAATTCCATCGTTGCAATATAGGCATTGCCGATGCCGAAATCCTCAAACAGAGATCCATCATAGCTGTGCGATACTTCTTGATCCGGCCCGTACCATACGCCGTTGATATCAAAGGCGTATTCCCTTTGGGTATTCTTCATATTCCACAGAGATACCCACAGTTCGCTTACAAGCTGTCCCATGGCTACACCTCGATCATATTGAACGATCCGCCGCTCCATTCGCTTTTACTTCCGTCAATCTCGTCGAGAGTCGCAGAGAAGCTGGAACAGTAGAATGTTCTTGTCTGAATGCCGTGTAAATCCAGATACTTGGCATTAAAAGTGGGGCGGCTCAAATCGTCATCCAGCATAGCCAGTTCCGCCTGTGTTGCGGTGGGGAGTATTTCAAAGCTGATCGTGCGCTTTGTTGTGATTTTGTCTCGGCGCAGTGTTCCAGCCTTGGTGCGCTTTGTCTTTTCGCTGTCGAGGTCGTTACGCGCCCAGCTTACGCCCTTGCGCTTTACGATGCGTGAATAATCGTTCCCGTTAATAACTAACACTTCCACAAAATCACCTCCTTAAAACAGCAGCACAGGCTTACCGGCTTTGCGGGTCATGTCGTTGATATGCTTCACCTGATTACGGGCAACTTCCTTGCCGTCAAGGTTGACAACTACGGTTACAGTACCGCTGCCAGATGCTCCGCTTTCCTGAAGTGCCTCAATGAGCGCCTGCTTCATTGTAGAAAGAGGAGAAACAACCTCAGTTTCAGTCTTGTTGTCGCCAAGAACAGCCATAAATTCGCGGTTGGGAGGAACAACGGAGCCTGTTGCGAGTCGGGGCAGTCTTGTGGAGCTAATAGAGGGAATGTTTATGCCCATAGATTTGCCGCCGATGCCGGGAACCCAATTAGGAACATCGAACTTGACCTTGTTCATCTGCGAAATCAGCCAATTAACACCGCTTATTACCGCGTTAATAGCTGTCTCAAAGATCGTTATGATGCCGTTGCAAATTCCTTTGAACACATTCTTGATGCCGTCCCACGCCTTTTTCCAATCTCCGGAAAAAGCTCCGTTGATGAACGAAATTACTCCATTAAAAATTTGATAGAAAGCCTCGTTGAACTCGATGCCAAATTGCTCCTCAATCCACTTTGGAATATTGCCCAAGATTTCTTGAATGTGACGAACAAGAGTTATTGCTCCCTTTCCAAGAGTTATTGTTCCGTCCTCCAGGTTTTTCTTGATCTGATCCCATGTACCCTCACCGAAAACTCCGTCAACGATTGCTTTTTGAAATTCAACCATCCAACTGTCTCCGCCCATCCATGCCGTGTATGCATCGGTGAAGTATTTGTCAGCTTCTATCAAGTCCAGTTCAAACAGTGCGCCGATACCCTTAAAAATATCGCTCCACATTTCCTTGATAATATCCCAGTTGACGATGATTTCTGTGATAGCAACAACCAAGGCCATTGCAACAGGAATTGCCCACGCACTCGCACCCATTAACATTAGGCCTGCGCCTATCATAAGTCCGCTCACAGCTTCTTTAATGGCAGATTCCAAACTTGCAGCATCATATTCTCCCGCAAGAATACTGGCTATATTTTCCGCCGACAGAGCTGCGCCAATAGCAGCCAGAGTCAAACCCAACGCAATATTCACCGGAATTGTGGAACCCTTGAGAGCCAAAATCGTATTTAGTCCATTGATTAGGGCATCCGTCAGCTTCCACGCAAGAAGCGCAGCGCCGATAGACTCAACGGCATCAAGTAAAGTGTTCACTTTCTCGTCTGCCACAAGAGAGTCAAAATTGAAGTTAGGCTCGATTGTTTCAGATGCGCTGGCGGCTTCTGTAGTGATGGTGTTGATCTCGTCAAATCCGGCAAGGGAGCCTGCGGCGTCTTTTGCAGCCTTACCAACTCCATCGAGAGCCTCTGTTTCCTTGTTGAGCGCTGCCGCAGCAGAGGAGGCATCTTTTGTGGTTGTACCAAAGATTGCTGCAACGATCTGTGCCATGCGGTATGCCGCCAGTGTAAGTACCTTGACCAGTGTAATAAACGCAGGCACAAGAACCTCAACAAGCGGTTGGGCAAGTGTTAGAAGCGCACCCTTGAGCAACGCCATGGCCTGCTTTGCTTCTTCACTTGTTTGTATTACGGCTCCCATCCATTCCTTGAACTCAAGCAAAGCCTTGCCGATAATCGCAAATACAAATGCATTGCGGACCACCTCAGACAGTCTGCGGTTAAATCGGTTAAGGCTTTTTCCGGCTTGCTCCTGTGCCGCAGCCAGCTTTTCAGATGCTCTTGCAGCGGAATTTACCTTGTCTGTAAGTTCACCCGCTGCCTCTTTCTGCTTTTCCAATCTCCGTTGTGCTTTTTTGATCTTCTCGCCGTAACGATCAACAGCGTTCGCGGTTCGATTGTACTCGGTTTGGAGCATCCGTACTCTTGTTGCCTGGTCTGCAATTTCTTCCTGTTTGTTGGGGATGTTTGCTTTCGCCTCTGCACGAGCTGAGTCAGAATAGGAGGTATCTTTTGCAATGGAGCGGATTTCCTCCAGTTCTTTCTTCATCTGTGCAAGCTTTGCTTTTTCCGCATCCAGCTCCGCCGCTGAAAACACAGAGCGCTCCGTTGCTTCGTTTTTTTCAGAGGTCAACTCCTCTATCTCTTCCTCGGTATCTTTGATGGATTTTTTGAGCTTGGCTAGGTCTTTATCGGCCTTGGATACGTCAATATCCGCAGTGATGACAATGCTACCGTCTGATCTTGCCATGCTGCCACCTCCAATCATTCGTTTTTAGCGAAAAGGGATTTTAAGAACTCCTCTTCTCGGTCTGTAAACTTTGCTGTTACATCCACAATATTACGGTTCTTTTTGTACCACTCTCGCTCGTCTTTCTCTAACTTTTTGCCGCGTTTAACCTTATCCCTTATACGAACAACCTGTGCAAAAAGGCAGTCACCGATCTCCATATACGCACCGATAAAGGTATACCAGTGAACTCCTCCGGTATTGCTTTCCTCGTTGTACTCAACGGCTCGGCTTTCGTAGCCCAGCACCCTGTTCACAGCTGGAATAATTCGAGGAGCATCCTTTTCCCAATTCACAAGCTGCGGCTCGTTTCCGTTTCCGGTATCCTCCTCACCGCAGGCGATAAAAAGCAACAACTGTTTTACTGCTTCTTCAAAATCATCGATCTCGCTGAGATCGTGATAAAAAATAGACAGAGAGGTTAGAGTCTTTTCCTCCTCTGTAAGTTCAGGGTCATTCACTACGCAGAGTATGTCCAGTATTGCGCGGAAGTCATAGCGGATCGGTATGCTTTTGCCACGGATTTCTACACTTTTAGGAAGGTCAAACATAGTCACTCACCTTTGGAAAAGGGGCGGCATTTGACCGCCGCCCCGATATCACTTTCTGCTCTTGTACTTTTCCAGGTATTTCTGCACTTTGGGGTTTGTCATCTTCTGCTCCCTGGCAAATGCGGTGTCAATGCCATCAATCACCTGCATCAGCAGGCTCATGCCAATGGGCAAGCCGTTGGCGTATGCCATCACATTCAGGTTTCCAAAAACAGACTCGCAGAGCGGTGCGCCAAAAATCCCATCGATTTCAGAGCGGATATCAGCATCGACTTCATCCATCAGGGCAAATCGTTCTTTATGGCCCGCAATCTTGCGATCTTTTTCCTCATATGCTTCCTGTTTTTTGCCTATGGATTCCACAGCATTGAAGATGCGCTCGGCAAACCTTACATCTGTCGGGTTATAAAACACATCAATGGAGCCGACACCCACACCGGTGAAGGTGTGCTTTTCCAATCCTGTTTCGATGAGAAATTCAGCCATTTACACCGACACCTCCGGGGTAAAGGTAAACTCGCCATTATCGACCTCAACAGTGCCGGTAACGCGGTCGCCGCCGTAAGTAACCTCGATGGACATGCCAACGAAAGCACCGCCCTCACCGCCAAGATCGGTAGGCAGAACACTGCATGCCTTGTAGCGCTCGGCAAAGAACTTGCCGGATTCACCAGCATACAGATGAACAATCAGCATATCCTGTGCCACAAGAGCGCCGACATCCTGATCCTTGATTGCCAGGTTCCAGATTTTCTGCTGTGCCTTATCCTCAGCATCAAGGGTCCAAGGCTCGAAGGTCTGGGTAATCACAGGCTTCTTGCCCTTGGTACGGGTTGCGCCAAAAATATCCTTGCTGGACTCAATACCCCAATCGAAGGAGGCGGAGCTGTCCTCAACTCTGCGACCAACAGGGGACCACACGGGAGCATCTGCCGTGCCGGTATTCAGGGCAGCGACAAGCAGCTCGCGGGCAATGGCATTGCCAGCAGGGGTGTTAAAAGTCAAATCTGCCATTTATATCACCTCATAAGTAAGATTCATTAGGATTTGATGGTCACGGGTTCCATCCTCGTACACAGCCAGCAGCGCGGCATTGCTTGTTCTTGCAAGCCTCCGCACCCTGGCATTTTCCAGCAGCAGAGATCCCGCGTTCTTCTCTGCCCATTCTCCCAGGTCATTTAGAACCTCTACGGCTCTAAGTCGAGAGTCATTGTCGCCGGGCTGCGAGCGATAGATGATGGAGAATTGATACTGCGCTTCGTATCCTCCGCCAATATATTGCCGCGTTTTTACCGCCGTCTGGATGGCTGAAAGGGAAAGTCCTGTGCCATCATCTGCGAGAAATTCAAAATTGATGCGTTCCGGCTTATCCGGTGCGGTATTCAGCCAAGCCAGCAGAGATCGGCTGATTTCCCGCTCCTCGGCAGCGGAAACAACTGAAATCTGTTTCTCGTTAGACAATCTTCTTCACTCCTCTCAGCCATTTCGGTAAGTTCTGCGCCTTGGATGCTTCAAACCAGTACGCCTGTGCCTGTGCATGATGGTCTGTGGTAAACACAAGGTCTTTATCCGTTGCCTTTAGAACAGCGCCCTTTCTAAAGCGGATCACTTCATTTCCATTCTTGTCAATGAAATGCATCGGGCCTTTGCCTGTAGCGGCATCCACCATCACTTTTCCGTAATACAGATACCGTGCGTATGGGCCAGGGTAGATGACCATATTGCCATCTACCCTTGCTCGCCCAGCAAAGCTACCTGTACGGAACGGAACATACGGATTTGTATCCTTTAGGATTTCGTTTGCAAGCCATGTTTCGCCTTTTGTGGCAAAAGATGATATCGTCTTGTCCACATCATTAAGAGCGTCGGTTTTTACGTTGAATTTAACATTCATCGACCGCCGACCTCCCAATGGTGCATCTCAGGGCTTCCAAAATCCCTTACATCTACTGTACTTACGCGGTAAACATTGTCATACAAACCGTTGATCGTTTGGAAATCCGCATCAGGTTCGATAACTTCTCCTTTAACAAAGAAGCAATCTTTGGCTGATGCAGTGCCGGTCGTGCGAATAGTCCAGTATTTGTCCTTTTCGCTTGTCCGTTCGTATTCCTTTTGTGGAAGGTACTCTTGCACCTCACCGGTTTTTCCATTTACCGCTTTGATTGCAAACGGGATGTACAGCTTTGCAGCATCCGCGCTGGTCAATCCGCTCTTTTCGATGTTTGCACCCTCAGAAATGTCGAGAAACACTCCATTGAGAACGGTTATAACCATCTCAGTTCGAAGAGTTTCAACATTTTCCACGGCGTTGTATATCGTTACAGTATGCGGTGTGTACATGCGCCACCTCCGCGATACAGCAGGCCAGTGCCGGTCAGGTATGCCCTCGCAATCTGCGGGAGGTCTTTCTTGAGTTCCTCTGCAAACTGACGAGCGCCTTTTGATACATCCTCTGCATTTTGGTATGTTACAGAGTAAGAGCCAATGGATTCGCTTTTCTTATTGCCGGAAACAAGATCATTCATGCTCTCGCGGGCTTTCAGCATCATCATTTCGATTTCAGCATACTTCTCCGCAAGGGCACAGCAAGCAAGCTTCACGGCATCCAGTTCAGCGCTTGCAGCAGCTTTTCCCATGGTGTAATAGTCAAGGAATGCAGTTGCCTTAACTGCATAGCCGGGATAATCTGCCTCTAGCACACTAACTCCGTGGTAGGTGTCGCGGTAATATTCGAAGTCTGCATAGATCACGCGATCGCCTCCTTGATTGCAGCTAGAATGTCTGCCTTGAGCATCGAACTACTGACACCCTCGATCCCGTTGGCCTCGGCATATTCCAAAAGTTCAGCCTTTGTCATACTGTCAAGGTCAACAGGATCATAGGATGCAGGCTCAATCAGTAGTTCGCTTAACCCCCCACAATGGTACCAACGACGATACCATCCTGACGCTCGGGGAAGAAGGTAACACCGGACATAACCAGGTCGAGCACACGGGCGTGATCGCCATCGGGATACTCATGGATGCCGACGTAGCCGGTCTCGTCAGTGGTCAGGCCAAAAGCGGCGGAAATGTCGCCGGCGCTCATGTTCACGAAGTAAGTAACGATGTTCTCAACAGCGGTGGCATAGAACTTGCCAGCGGGGACGCTGCTGTTCAGGAAAACAGTACCCAGACCGAGGAAGTTCTCAATGTAGTTCATGCCGAAAGCGGTCTGCATAGTGACCTGTGCAGTGCCGAGATAGTCAGCCACATCCATAGGATTCAGGAAGAAAACAGACTGGACTGCATCATCCTCAAACAGGACGGACAGCTTGCCCCAGCCGTTTGCCAGTGCAGCCTGCAGAGTATTGCCACTTGCAGTTGCGGAGCCAGTAGCCATAAAGGTGAACAGATCGTTTCTGATAGTCTTCTGGATGTCCTTGACCATCTTGTCGGTAGTAGCACCAACAGCCTGGTCATAGCCGCCCTTCAGAATAGCCTCTGCGGTGGTAGCCTTGCGCCACTTGTTCAGCTTGACCTCACCGACAATAACATCCTCGGTCTCATACTTGGACAGAGGGATCAGCTCGCCTTCTGCGACAGAACCGCTCTCCAGATCACCAGTGACCTTCAGCATCTTGAGGACAGCGCCCTCCTGAACTGCGATCTTGCGGGTAACGCCCAGAGCCTCAATCAGCTTGAGCAGGGAGCCATTGAACTGAGTAACAAAATCGACCTCTCTAACTCTAGCGAGATCAGCTGCCATAATGGTATTGGTTTCTGCTGCCATAATATAAATCTCCTTTTACAATTAGGTTTTGTTTCCAATGCCAAAAAGTTCGGGATTTTCCGCAATAGCCTTGCGACGAGCTGCGCCGTCTTTGATTGCGATGATATCCTCTTTGGTCATTGTTTCTTTTCTGCTGGTGAGTTTACCACCCATGGTGATCTGCAAACCAGGCTTTTCCACAAGGCTTGCAAGGTCACCCGCAACCAGGGCATCCAGTGCCGCGGTATCCTTGATTTTCTCACCATCCAGCTCCAGCTTCTCAATCTCAGCAGAGCTAGAACGCATTGCAAGATTGATATTGCTGATGTTCTTGCTTGCAAAATAAGCCTTCGCTGCATTTTCCTTTGCAGTTCTGCTTTCTCTTGCTTCGATACCGGTTTTGTAGTCGCTAAACTCTTTCTGCACGGCATCGTGTTTCTCTTTCCAGCCGCCATCACCAGCAGCCTTGAGATCGTCCAGTTCTTTCTGGACACTGGGCAGCTTCTCAGCATTTTCCTTATATTTGGAAAGGTCTGCTTTTAAGCCGTCCACAGTTTCGCTGTGCATCTCAATGATGGAGTCTACCTGCTCGTCAGCAAGTCCCATTGCCTTGAGTGCCTTTCTAGTCAGTGCCATTTCTATCGTCCTTTCCTTTGGCCCCGGTTCTTCGGGGATGATAGTGATATAAAAACCGCAGTGCCTCGCGGATTTTACCTGTTGCCTACATAGGCTCGTTCAATCTGTGTCCTTAGATTTGCCGCCTTGCTGAACTCTTTGTACTCTTTTGAGAGTCTGTTCAGCTTGATTTCTGCATCCTGTGCATCTTCGTGAAGTCCTGCAGCTCGATAACTAATCATATCCCGCTTATACTTCCGCATTGATGTTTCGATTTGCCGCTGCTTCTGCGTGGCTTCGTACATCGTGTACGTTTTGCCTTGATATTCAAACGGAGGAGGATCAATGTTCTCAAGCTGCTCATCAGTGTATGTTCGCTCAGACACACCCTCTACAAACGGAAAGTGATGATGCCGGCAATTTGCACCCTCCAAGCCGTCAACCTGTCCCCAGCCGCAAACCTCATAGATGCTTGGGTACTTGTCGCCGTCCTTTACGGAGTAAACCTTGCCTTGCCATGCCTTGTGGTTCTGCCATCCTGTGCCAGTATCACGCGCACCGCTGTGTGCCGTAACCTCTCGGTAGTCTGTTTCAAGAATTTCTGCCGTCTGCTCCGCATACTGTGCCGAAAGCTGACTAACACCGGTCATTACCGCTCGCCTAGCAGCCACATCAACGCGGTTATGCCATCCTGAAGCATAATCCACCATCTGCAATCCGCTATCCGCTAAGCGCTTCACAGCGGCTCTTATGGCTGTGTTGTAATCCATGCCGCCGGACATTACTTGCGCTGTGGCATCGTCCAGTATCTTTTGATAGGTCTCCGCAATTGGAAGGAACTCCGTCTTTGCACCGGTCCTTATCGCAAATCCAAGAGATTGCGTAAGATTTACAAGTTCGTCGCTTGTCTGCGTTCTTATTGCTGCAATCTCACGATCCAATCCCTTGAAATCTGCGTTTACTATGTCAGCCTTTTTGATGAGGTTGTCATAGTACCTTTGGTTCCGCTCAACAGCTCTGTCAAAGATTTTATCCAGTTCCTTCCTTGAAATGCCCAAGGTTTCGCTGATAATCTTTTCAATATCGTCCAGCCTATACCCGCGCTCCTGTAAAATCTTGATCTGTGCAATTGCGCTCTCTGTTGCTTCTCCTGAAAGAGCGAACCGCTGGCATATATCTTCCAGTATTCGCTCCTCAAGAGATGCATACAGCTTGACAAGAGGATCAGGAGCAGATGCCAGGTATTCCGGGGTGATTGGATACCTCACTCACCAACCACCAAGCTCTCCATCTTAGGAAGCGCGGCCTTTGCCGTTTCCTCGTCCTCGTTCATCCACTTAGCGCGGAACTCCCAATCGTTCAAAATACCCATCTGCAGCAGTCGGGCATCCCGGTTGAAGTCGCTCTCCTCGTCCTCGATGATAGAGTCATCGAAATCAACGGAAATCTCAACATCCTCGTCCAGGTTCATACCCATGTAAGCATTACCCATACGGAGGATAATGCGGCAGAGGTTAATGAGCATACCTTCCAGCAGCAGCTCATGCTTCTTGATCGTGCGGAACATGGTGGAGTTTTCGCTTACAACCTGAGTCGCTGTGGAAACATTGCCGCGATCATACTTGTAATGGTTCTCACCAAAGCCGCACTTGGAAGAAAGGACATTGAGCATATCTTGCATACCGGCATTAAACTCAGCAGTGCGAAGGCTCATGTCAATCTGCTCAAGGAAGTTGCCGTTAGAACCATCCTCGGGCAATGCGTAATAGACAGTTTCACGGGCATCAAAGATGGGTCTTCCGTTGATGTCCTTTGTTGCCTCCGGCTTAACCACAATTCTCTTTTTGCCAAGGATAAACTCGTTTACATATCCGTCATACGCAATATCAACGGATTTGAGCTGGTCAATAGAGTTGGCAAACACAGCAATGCCCATCGGGTTCTCCTCGTCAGGGTTTGCGATATTCAACCGATCAATGACAAACTGCGGCTTGTCGCTGCCTGTATTGATAATCTCCGGTGTATTTTCGTATCCCGGCAGAGTCGCAATGGGGATTTCCTTGTTGCCCTCAAATGCACGGTTTTCTATAACATAGTTTGCGCCATCAAGGTGGTGGATCTGCATATATGTATAGCCTTTGCCGTTGGCTCTCCACTCAGAGCAGAATGCACACTCGGTAATTGTTCCGTTTTCCCATGTAAGAGGATAGATGGAAAGGGCGGTGCAGTAATTCAGTTTGATTTTTCCGCTTTTCTGCACGGCTCCATTTTCAGAAACAACCATTCCATCAAGATATGGAACAATTGCAGCCGTTCCGCTCCACGCCTTGCGCTCCTGAAGTTCGTTACCCATCAGCTTGAAGTTGTTTTCTTCAAGGACGGAATTGACAAACTCCTGTTCAGCTTCGCCCTCCAGAGTAATAGATACCTTTTCGTTCAAGAGGAGGTTCGCCCAATCTTCGCAAACCTTTTTTCCCATGCCGACGGAGTAACGCTCACAATCAAGATAGCTGATGCCGTTGTACACCTGGTACATATGGAAATCATTTACTTTTCCGTCATACCATTCTTTCCACATTCTGATCTGATTGTAGAAAGTCTGTGGAACACTGTTGTATCCCAGCTCTTTGAGTTTCTTTTGAATGTTCATTTATGCTCCACTCCCGTACTTGTTGAATACTCGCTCCAAGGCGTAGCGGACAGCATCTATCGTATGGTTATCCTTGTCGGGATAACCGCTTATAATATCGCCGTCCCTGTTTCGTTCGTATTCATACCCGACAAATTCCCTGTATACATTCGGTGTTCGTTTTTTGTCTATAACGATCTTCCTCTTTTGCAGCCACTTCATACCATAATCAACCGAACCAGGTCCCTTTATAGCAGCCTTCGCCGGTATTCCCATAGAACGGTGGTCTGCAACAGATTTCGGCTCCGCGGAGTCCTCTGTAACATATGCATCAGTATATTTTCTGTCGAGTATAATCTTGCCACTTGCCTCGTTTGTAAGCTTGTTTTCGTATATCTCGTCTATGACATAAATTGTTTCTCTTGCCTTGTCATAATGCAGGCGAACAAACGCAAAAGGATCAGGGAACCAACCCCAGTCTGCTCCTTGATATATGTGGTCGAACGATGCCACTTCTTCTCTTGTTATTTCTCTCAGTTCAAGATTCTCGAAGACATTGCCACCAGTGCCGACCGCTATGCCAAGGTATTCGTGCTGATACGCCTTATCGTTTGTATCTCTCAGGTGCTCCGCTTCAGCGATAAACTGTGCGCCCAGCCATTCTTTCGGCGCTTCCAAATATGTGGACCTGTGACACAACCTGTCAGCTCTTTCCTCCAAGCTATCCTTGTTCGCCCAATTGTCGCGGCTGATCGGCGGGTTATAGCTTTCAAAGTTCCAAAATAACTCTCCACCGCGCATTGTAGATTGGAGTATGTTTCTTATCTCCGCTCTTCCGGCAAACTGATCCTTTTCCTCAAAGTGCGTTATAGCTATATAGCCAAACGGAACCTTGATCGATTTGATCTTCATTGGATCGTCCGCCCCGCGGAACATTATCTTTTGACCAGTTGGCTTATAAATCAGCTCCATCGGTGAAACCTTTGCTTCCCAATAAGAAGCCATACCCAACTCGCCAATCGCCCACATATACTGTGCGTACACAGAGTCGCGTATTGTGTTTGCAACCTTTCGCAAAACCAATGCATGCGTATTTGGATTAGAAACAACAAGCAATGGGACAAGGATTGATACACAGGAAGATTTCAGAGAACCTCGCCCACCGGAAAGATCGTAATGTGTATGTCCGTGCGAGAATACATCTCGCGCCAGCAAATGAAATGCCGGGCCGATAACGTTCGACAGCTTCACCTCAGACATCAATAATCACCTTGACCTCTCCACCGCCGCTATTATCGTTCGGGTAGTCCTTCTGCCCAAGGTACTGTTTTCCAAGGAAAATCGCCATAGTCGCGTTTGTTTGCGCCAACTTAAACTGCGCTCTTCTTAGTGACATTTTGCCTTGTGCCGAATGATTTTTAAACGCATCCGCAAATGTGAGGTTGTATGTCCTCTTGCACCATCGCTCAATCGTATCCTCAGAACAATGGAAGAAGGATGCGATTTCAGCAAGTGTGCATTGGAGGCCGCAAAGACTCTCAAAATTCTTCTGATCTATCTCAATTTGCGGCCTTCCCATTTTGGCCATATTAATACCCCTTCCGCGTTAACACCTTGTCAAGTCCCTTCATAGCAGCGGTGATGTTTCCGCTCAAGATTTGTCCTTTGATCGTGCGGAACTCTTGTTTTGTAAGTTTGTCGCCATAGCTTTTCAGCATTGTTATTGCTGCTCTCAAATCATCCACTGATACGCACCGCCTTTTCACCAGTGAGGCTTTCCCATCGTTTAATGATTACATCAACAAACTTCGGGTCATACTCCATTACATAAGCTATTCTTCCGTTTTGTTCGGCGGCAATTATTGTTGTTCCGCTTCCACCAAACAAATCCAACACAACCTCTCCAGGTTTTGTGTTGCACTTCATCTCATAGTCGAAAAGTTTTACCGGCTTCATTGTTGGGTGTTCTTTGCTTTTCTTCGGCTTGTCAAACTCTAGGACCGTTGTCTGCTTTCTATTTTTGAACCAGTAGTGGGTTCCATCCTTCCATCCATAAAGGCAAGGCTGGCACTCCTCGTCCTCATATTCCTCTACATTGGGTTTATCAATAGGGTTTTCTCCATACAAGCAAGGTTCGTGCTTCCATTGATAATCCTGTCTCCCAAGAACAAGCGAATTTTTCACCCAAATGAGGCACTGTCTAATTTTGAATCCAACATCGATACACGCACCGCGAAAGTTGTATCCCTCTAAGTCTGCATGCCAAATGTGAAATGCTGCACCAGGCTTCATTACTTCTTTCGCGCAACCAAATGCAGAACAGAGGAAGCGCCGAAATGCAGCATCCTCCATATTGTCATTTTTTATTTTTCCAGCAGACCCTTCATAGTTGACATTGTATGGTGGATCTGTTAGAAGCATATCCACCTGCCTTCCACCCGCAAGCATTTTGACATCAGCCGCACAAGTGCTATCGCCGCACATAAGCCTATGACGGCCTAAACAATACACTTCCCCTAGCTTGGACTTCGGCTCGTTCGGGGTAGCTTCATCCACATCGAAGTCATCCTCCTCCACCTCCGGCTCCCCATCCGTTGTTACCGCAAGGTTGAAATTGAATTCAGACAAGTCTAGAACGGATAGCTCTGTCAATAGGTTATCGCTATCCCACACCGACAGTTCAGCCGTTGCATTGTGAGCTATCGCATACTCTCTGCGCTGCTCGTCAGTAAGATGATCCAGCCGAACTACCGGTACCTCCTTGATGCCCAGCTTCTTGCAAGCCATCAATCTTCCGTGGCCCTCAACGATGATGTTGTCATCGCCCCAAATGCCAATGGCATCGTTCATTCCGTATTTCTCAATGCTCTTGGCAATGTTATCCACATCAATCTTCTGATGTTTTCTTGTGTTCTTCTCATACGGCTTCAACTCCGCAACAGGAAGATATTCGATCTTTAACTCGTTATTCATTTTGCCTCCAAAATCCCCTATACCCGCCTCTCCTCGCTTTACAATCGCAAGGCTGTCCAATTTGTGCCGCTTTCACCCTCGTGCAGATAAAAGCAGCATATTGCCGGTCTTTCCCGGCTGTCAGCTAATACCACTTATGTAAGCCAATGACAGGATGCTCCTTTCATTTCTTACAATATAAGTTGGCCCCATAACGGGGTGGTATAGAGGCAAGGGCTTGCACCTTGTGGTTGCACTATAAAACCAGCACTGTGCCCTCTATATGTTTGGCGGCTGCGAGGACGATTTGAACGTCCTTCTGATGGAAAGTATCAAAAACCATCTCGCTGTCTGCCGCAGCCGCCCGCTCTGTCCCGAAAGAAGAAACCCGGTTATGCCGCCCGGGTGGTGGAAGATCGGGGAATTGAACCCTGACCCATTCCGTTATGAGCGGAACGCTCTACCTGTTGAGCTAATCTTCCATGTTGACCCGCTGTGGATGGAGTTTCACCACCCAGCACTGTGTGAGCCGGTCAGCGGGTCTCCGGCTTATTTGTTAGGAGGCAATTAAGAACGAAAGCGCAAGGGGATATATTCCACTCCACCATGCGCCTTCATTGTAAACTACTTGTAGTCCCTTAGTTGGAACTTTTTTCTTTTCGTATCAGTGTTCCCCGCTCCAGCTTCATAGCATCCTCCAGCCGCATCATCACCGGGATAGAAGGCCATTGCTCCGCAGCGAATATCCTGTAGGCATGGCTCTTGGATATCCCCGCTTTTCTTGCGATCTCCGGTATACTCATTCCGCTATTGATGAACGCTTGATACAAGCCTTCGTGGAACCACGGCGGCTGATACTCGCTCTGTCTGCTCATTTCCACCACCTCGTCACCTGCTTTCGGTTCATACGATCATCTTTGCCCTTTGTCCAATCGTATCTCCGCTCCTTGCTCTCTCTGTATG
>JAEIGA010004189.1_pt1 | contig 22350 bp, 35 predicted proteins | sample 9270691 | NCBI WGS metagenome assembly JAEIGA01 (sample SAMN17057246, study PRJNA624740) | gut metagenome | biome: biome; isolation source: fecal sample | host: Bos grunniens | place: China: Xizang | collected 2019 | reverse complement strand
TATTGTGTGTCAATGCCTATAATTGAACCATTTGCATCAACAATATATCTTTTTTCATGATTTGTTTTATTCAGTTTATGTTCAGCATTGTGGCAATCCTGACAAAGCAATTCAAGATTTTCAAAGGACAGCAAAATTTCAGGATCCGTGATATTGGATGCAGAAATATATTCTTTATGATGTACAATCTTTCCTGGTCTGATCAAACCTTTGGCCGCACATCTTTCACATAAGCCGCCAACGCTTTTGGCATATGCATCACGGCACCTATACCATGCGCGCGTGTGGTAAAATGATCTTTGCTTATCATTCATAGCATCAATGCAAACGGCTTGCCGGTTGCCTGCCACATTGGCACAACGCTTGATTTGTCTGAAATCAAATAATCTGCAATGCCAATTGCGCGTTCAAGTTCTTCAGATTCATCAACCACCACATGCGGAATCTTGCGGATCTCTTTGATGAACCTATCAAAAGCCGGTTCAGATTCAGGCCACATTGCTTTGATGGTTGTTTTTAATAACGGATGTAATCTAAATATAACAGCATGGCCTTTGTTTGTTTCCCTGGTGATGTTCTGCTTGTATGTTTCGATTCTTGCAAACGGATCCACAAGATATGATTCAAGTGAATTCAAGATCAAAGTGACCGGCAAATCCTTCAGCGCCTGCTGCCACTCTGTTGGCAGATCAGCATGATCACATGCCTTGAAAGCTGCATCAACCTTTGGTGATCCAAAAGCAAACACACGGCCGCGGAAATCAATGCCAACATTTTCCCATTCAGATATAAATGAATCCCTTTCCCATTCTGTATGCAAGAATATCAGATCACAAAACTGAATGCCTTGCCGGATCGGCATGCCGCCTTTGCCGGTTGCAATGTAGTATGGAATATATATCAATTTGGCTTTCGGATATTTTGATTTCAGATTCTTCAGATGGAATTCCGGCAACATCTGTGTTACCTTGTTGTGATTGTCAAAAGGATAATGCACAACCAGGAAATCAGGATTGATTGCCTGAAGGTTGCGCACATTTTCCGCAATCGGTCCAAATGCGTCAAAATCTGAATCTATGAAATCCGGATTCATCTTTTCTTTCATCCGCCAATATGGAATTGGCATCACATGAACATTTGCGCCTGCTGCCTTGCATTCTTCAAAAACAGATTCCATGCAATTCCACATTGATTTTTTATACGGCAAGAATGCAATTGTAAAATCAGCGGATCCGAAAAGTTCAATCAGCTTGTTGGTGATCTTGCGGCCGTTTTCATTCCACGCATGTCCTGCTGCCGTGATTTGTTTCTTGTATTCTTCTTTTATATCCATTGTTTACCCTTTTGATAACATTGGTTATTTATAATCATTGGCATTGAATCTGTAATTGAATGCACCACGATCCAATTCCCAATTATCACAAGTATCAAATTCATGTTGTCGATCCCATGAGCCAATGCCAAACCCATCATGGCAGAATGTGGCAAATGGTTGTGATCTGTTCATGCTGCCATCCTCATGTGTACAATAAATGTTTGGTTCTTCAACCGGATCACATGCGGCATCATGATAATATCCATTTTTTAACATGGGTTTGTATTTGTCTTTTACCTGGTAACGGAACGGATTGGAATGTTCACAATTTCCGCATAGTTTAGGGATTTTGTATATACACGGCATCCAATTTGATCTGTTTATGCATTGAAACGCCTTGTTGCGCAATCTGCCTTGGTATCTGTCTGACCAAGTGCAGCTTTCCGGATCGTTTCCCCAATAGCAATACTCACACCGGCCAATATAATCTGCAAAGCATTGCGGCGGATCTGTTTGGCCTGCTGCCGGATCAGGATCCATTGCAACCGGATCCGGATTCAAAAAATCAAATATATCTGTTTGGCCTTCACATTCATATCTGTCAATCATGTTTTTCCCGCCTATCACAATATATTTCCGCGCAAACACATCCAACAATGTATTGATTGGCAGAACGGTTGCATCTAACAACTGATTCAAGCTGATACTTGCACCAACCCTTATGCACATTTTCAAGTTTTACAATTGCATGTTCACAATTTATACATTTATTTGGAATCATATGTTTCACAATGTTTCACAAATGTTGGATAATGTTGGATAATACTTGCAGCAAACTTGCACTAAACTTGCACTGAAATTGCAAATTGACCATTATGGTCATTGACCTATTCGGTCATATCTTCACCATTCATGATTTTTTGTATGTGATCAAGTGCAACATCCGTTGCAAGATTCAGCTGATCTTCAGAAATGCAAAGATCCACTTGATGCACTTTCAACTCTTTCCATGCATGAACAATGCCGGCAATTCTGTTTAACTTTTCCTTTTTTTCTTCCATCAGATTTTTCCCCTTTGCCGTTTTTACTTACTTTTTCCAACCTTTGTTGTTTAGTTTTTCAACAATCTTTTCCAAAATCAGGCCGACACCATAGCCAATGCAGCATACCAAGGCCAACAATGCCATTCCAACAATGAAACCAATCAATCCTTCTTTTTGGCCTGCACTCATTCCTCATCACCCCTTATCAATTAAGCGCATTTTGATATACCCCTTCCGCCGGATTTTTATTCAAATTCAGATCCAACAATTTTAACAAGTTCATTCATTATCTTGCCCTTCTCTTTGCATTATATCCCTTATATCAGCCAATGTATCAGCAAGATCTGCCGTCGCAAGTGCTATTTTTGTCAAAAGCATCATATTCCACATTTCAAATGTGCCATTTTTATCAGCATTCATTTTTTCAACATCCGCCAATAAATTTGACATGTGTTTACCGTTCATGTTCTTCCGTTTCCTTTGCCAATTCATCACGCAATTTCTGCTGCATCACGCCTGCCATCCGGCCCGCGTTGAACATGTCACCGTTTGCAACATAGCTTTCAAACAAATCTAATGTTGCATAGAATACATTTCTGACAATTTCATCTTGTCTGTCTTTTGTCATGATTTCATTCCATCCTTTCCAAAACCATCCCACCAATTTCAGCTGCCGCTTTGTTTGCTGATTCTTCAAGATCCCATGATCCCCAAAACCACAATTGGCCTGGTTGCCCTTCAGGCTGCCAATATCGCGCCACAATATATTGCAGCGGATCCGGCGGGCAATTTTCCACAACAATCTTGCAATCCATGTTGCCCCCTTTCCGCCCGCGCCAATCTGACGCGGGTTTTTTGTGATATGTTGTGATACACATTCATATGAGCTGTTTCTTTTGCCTTTCGGCCGGTGTTTCAACCATTTATTGCAAGTTTTGCAATACCTTCATGAATGGCAAAGGTTTCTGTTTCTTTTACTTCAGATCCGCACACATTGCAAAAATATAATGGTGCTTGGATCCTGGTGAACACTTTGCCGTTGAAACCAAAATTGATTTCCCTGATTTCCTTGTTATAGCTTGTAACTGTTTTGCATTTGCTGCAATATGCTTTGTTCATACTGTTTTACCCTTTCCACCGCTTGTTTCACGGATTCACATGGCCCTGATGCCCCGCCAACATTTGTGAGATATGATACACTTATGAACCGCCGGCCACCGCATCCAGGTACTGAATCATTGAATACTGAATAATGCACCCAAATCCGTTGGCGGTTGTACATGGCTTGATATGTATTCAGATGATCATTATATTCAAACATCAATCCGGTTTGTGCGCTGATCATGGAAATCATTTCTGATTCCGGCAGATCTTCAAGATCTGTTTCATGCCCTGCTGCCGGATCCATGAAATCAAAGATGTTCATCTGTTCATAAATAGCTTTTGCCGTATCGGATCCGGAATGATTGCCTTGCATCATCTTCAGCCATCCCTTCAGCGCATTTGTGCTTTTCATATGCCAATTGACCAATGATCTGTGATAAAACTGTTAATTCTGTTTGATTGTGAACGGATCTTGATCCGGTGTGATGTTCAACACACAACGGAATGATCAGGCCATCCTGATCAGCCAATTTGCGGTTGGCGGTTCCAAATATCAGATGATGTTTATCTGTTGCAGGCTTTCCGCATATCAAACAACACTGATCATAGTTTGTTATCATCTTCTAATTCCTCAAACAGAAAACCAACCGGAACCGTGATCAATTGCGCCTGAAATGGATTGATTGCCTTGTCATCAATGTATACATCTGCACTCACTTTGCGTGAATCATTGCCATACAGTTCAATCAGATCCGGCAGATTTTCATTCACGGCATCAAATACAAGGCCCCTATGCCGGCAGAATTCAACAGCGCCCATCAGCAAGCCGCCACTTCTATTGGTCCATAAAATGATTTTTGCGCCTGCTGCCTGCTGCCGGATCAGAAAATCAAACAATGGTTTGTTTGGCTTTCCAATATCCGGCCATCTTGCACCAACAGATAATGTGCCATCAAAATCAACTGCATAGATCATGTTTCCATTTGTGTCCATCAGGCACCCCCATCAAAGGCAACATGTTCAAGTTCTGAAAAATCATATTCCCTGGTTTCAAAGTTCCCAAATTTGGTTGTTTCCTTTTTTTCTCTTTTTTCTCTTTTTTTAACTCTCTTATTATAATTATCATTAGAATTATAATTATAATTATAATTGCCTTGTTTTGGCTTGTTTTCGGTTGTTTCTTGGTTGTTTTTGGTTGTTTTTTGGTTGTTTTCATCCGTGTTTGTATCGGTTTCATACACGGAAATATCAGCCTTTTCTTGGTTAATTTCGGTTGTTTCTTGGTTGTTTTTTGGTTGTTTTTGGTTGTTTTTCCTTGCATTCTGATTGCCAACCGGTGCGCCGCCCTTTTTGCCGTTTTCGTACTTTTTAAGTGACGCTTCAACCAATGGTTCAATAAAGCTGAATGCAATCTTGATTAACGGATCTTCATCCGGATCCGGCTTGATTCCATCCAATGCATATGTGAATATTGCTTCATAATATGCAAGCCTTTTATCTTCAGGGATCTGCCGCCCCGCTTCAACAAAGGACCGATAAAACAAAAAGCTTTTCCTATTATCCATATTTTTCCACCCTTTACCGTTTTTTAAAAATTGACATGGCAGAATCAAAGCTTGCTGCACAAAACAGCAGGATCATCATCAATGCCCTGATATCCGGCAGCAGGACCGCCACACCAATCAATGTTGTATAAACCAGGAATCTGAAAAAGATCATTTTAAAGCTTTCAACCTCTGTGAAATATAACCTTGTGTAACACCCATTTCATCAGCAATTTTTTTCTTGTGACCAACCCGCATTGCGTAAAGCACACATCTTGCCGGTGTCAAATTTATCTTCTTTCACCGGCTTGGCAGATATTCCTTTATATCCGTTGATAATCTGCAAGATCTTTTTGGATATCTTTTCCATGCACCTGGTGCATATATCCATGTTGGTCAGATCCGGAATGCTCTGATATGTGCCATCTGTGTTTTGCGCTGTCAGATTCTGCACATCAGCGCATTCTGCATGGCAAATATCACATGAATATATAATTTTTCTCATAAATTGCCCGCTTTCCACATTTTCAGCCGTTGCGGATCAATGTGAAATGTGCGGCGGCTTGATTTTTTGATCCTGATGCACACGCCAAACGGACATGTGCCGGATGCAATCCATTCACGCAAGAACACTGCCGACATATTCAGATCTTTAGCAACATCACTGATTTTCATGTTTATACCACCATTCTATGCTGCAAATCTTCATGATTTGTAGACTTTTCTGCCAAAAAATCAATGTTTTCAATAGGTACGCCAATGATATTGGCAATCTTGAAAGCATATCCAATTGGTATTTTTGTTGGTTCCTTTTCCCATAGCAGATAGGTATTCACATGCACACCTATTGCATCCGCAAGCTTGGCTTGGCTGATTTCCTTGGCCCGCCGCCATTCCCTCAATGTTAACATATTTATCACCCCTTTCATCATGTCTACAACTATTGTAGACATTTTAAAAATATCATTCATGATTATATGTGTCAACTACAAATATGTAGATTTTGTATAAAATATTCGATATAATAAAAAACAATTGGTGGTGATTATATGAAAATCTATATTGGTGACAACATCAAAGCATTGAGAAAACGCAACAAACTAACGCAAAAAGAGCTTGCCGCACGCTGTGGTGTATCTGACAAGCTTGTTTGCTCATGGGAAGTGAACCGGACAGAACCAAAAGCCGCTGCTGTTCAAAAGATGCTACAAATCTTTGATTGCACCATTGAAGAATTATGTGGGCAAGTGATGATGAATCTTTCATACAATGAATGCATGCTGATCAGCAAGATCCGCATGGCATCCACGGCAGGAAAGAAGGAAATCTTTGATTTTGTGGATTCTGTTGCAGAAAAGGAACGCGAAAACAGATGAAAAATGAAATAGATAAAATCATAAGGGAACGGATCCGGCGCAATCTGATCAAGTGCCGCATGGTTCATGGATTCACACAAACAGAAATTGGCGCTTTTGTCGGCAAAAGCAAAAATGCGGTTGCATCCTGGGAACAAGGACTTTCAATCCCTGATGCCGTGACATTATATAAATTATCAACGATTTATGGCATGAATGTTGCGGATATGTTTGAAAATATCAAATAAATACCACTAAAAGGATAAAAACAATGCGAAACCCAAACGGATATGGATCCATAACCAAATTAAAAGGCAACCGCCGGCGGCCCTGGTGTGTCAGGATCACCACCGGCAAGGTTGTCAATTTTGAAACAAAAAAAGCATATGCAAAGCAAACCGTTCTTGGTTATTTTGCAACACGCCGTGAAGCCATGCAGGCATTGGCAGCATACAATGATGATCCATACAATTTGGACCGGCAATCCGTAACCATTGATGATATATGGAACCGGATCCAAGACACTGTTGATGTGTCTGAATCCCGCCGCAAGGTTTACAAATCCAATTATCAAAAATATGTGTCCGTGATCGGTGATAGAAAAGTGAAAGACATTCATGCGGATCTGCTGCAACAAACCATTGATTCCATTCCGTTTGGATATTCCACGCAATCAATTACAAGATCCGTGTTGAACCATATATTCAATCATGCAATCATGTCCGGCATCATCACCAAGAATTATATGGAATATGTCAAGCTAGAACCGCAAGAAACCAAAATCAAGCGGGATCTGTACACGGAAAAAGAAATTGCGGATCTTTGGAATCATGCAGATAGTCCTGAATATGCTTTTACATTGATTTTGTTACACCAGGGAATGCGGATCAAAGAATTGCGGGAAATGGAAAAGAATGCCGTTGATCTTCAGCAGAACACGCTTGAAATCTTTGAAGGTAAAAACAAACAATCATGCCGGATCATTCCGATACATGAACGGATCCGCCCGCTGATCATAAAGGCAATGGAATCCGATTCATCACGGCTGTATGATTTTTCAAAAACTCATTATGATTATTTTGTTGCGCAAGTGCTGAAACATAAGCCATATGATACACGCCACACATTCGCATCCAAAATGAACAAAATAGGCACACCCAAATTGATAATACAACGGATCATGGGCCACAAACCTGATTCCGTGCTTGAACAATCATACATTCATCTGACCATTCCGGAATTGTCTGAAGCAATCAACAGATTGTGTTACTAGTTTGTTACTATTTTGTTACTAACGCGTTACTAACGGACAGCATATCACATGTTACCAAACAATTTATTGCAGCCATCAAAAAACCGCACCAACACTGAATTATCAGCAATGGTGCGGTTTCTGTGTCTATTGATTTATGTTAATTCGCATCTTTGATCGGGAAAATTAAACCATGTAAAATAGGCTTTTTCTGCTTCATTTGTCACTAGTTTGTAACTATATTTTTGTTATGGAAACACGGCACCGCATTCACGGTGCCGCGCCCCTTCCCTTTTCAGGGAACATGTAGAACGGGTAAGGTGGTATATGGAAAAACAAGGAAACCCAAAATCAATAAATGCCGATTGATGCCCATGTATCACGGCCAATTATACCATCAACAACCTTGCATTTGTCAATGTGCGCCTGCTGCCACTGTTTGACCGCTTCAAGCGTACATTTTCCAAAAATGCCATCTTCCTTGCCGCATTGATAGCCGTTTTGATTCAGGAAGATCTGCCACGCAAGCACATCCTTTGATATGTCACCAAATCGCAACACCGGCAGCGGTTCCCGCGGTTCCTGGGCAACCGGATCCGCACCGGCTTCAACATCCCATCCATAAAGTTGATATGTTTCAATTATAGCCAAAAGGCTTGATGCATAAACCGGTGATGTGGCATAACCATCTTCATGTACATATCTGCATGCAAGCTGATAATCTTTCAAACCACGCAAATTTGCGTACCTTTTCATTCTGTTGAACATGTCAGAATGATCTGAAATGGATTCTTTCCATGATGGATATTTGCGGAAATTGGCATAAACACGGACCGCCACGCCGTTATAATATTCAGTGGTTAGCATTCTGACATAATTGCCCGCATATGATCCCTTGATGCCAAAAAGGTTATTGTTTGGCTGTTGGCTCAATTTGCTATTGCCTTTATTTGATTCAATAAAGGCCTGGGCGGCTGTCAAACTTGCCAATATTCCGCTGTTCTGCATGTCTGCAATCACATATGGCTTGATTGCACCCAAAAATTCAAGATCTGTGTATTTCATTTGTGCGCCTGCTCATTGATATATGCTTGCAGATCCGCATGCGCTTTGGCACAATCACCGTTGCACTTCAGCTGCACAAGGCCATCAAGCACACCAAGCATTGATGATGTTATTATTTTCTGCTCTGATCTGATCTGTTCAATCTCAATGCCGTATTGATCCCACTTTTGGCACCGGTCATGAATGGAATTGATCCATTTAACAACGGCAATGATTGCCGTGATCCCCGCAACAATGGCCACGATTGAACCAAACACAACCAGGATGCTGTTCAATGTTATTGCTGCATTCATTTCTTTTCATCCCCTGAATTGTATGTGATTGCACTGATTCCCAAAAGCGCAGCCAATAACACGGAAACAGCCGTGATTGTTTGGCTGATCATGATGCCCATGTCAGGCCATCCCCAAACCTTGGAAATGATTGTGATGAATCCTGAAACCGCCGGCAGCGCCACGATTGCCACCCATTTCAAAACATCATAGACCTTATCCGGTAAAAAGTTCATAGCATATCCCCCTTGTCATTAAATATAAAAATGATCAATATTGCTGCCATTGCAACAATTAAAAGCGCATTTTCAAACGATAATCCCATTGATCTATACATTTTCACTACCATGCAAAAACTTTTGCATGTATATTTTGCCAATTTGCATTTGATGCCTGAAGTATTGTTACATTTCCATTTGTTATGGATCCAATAACCGGACATGTAACCAATTGCGTGTTTGTGAATGCACCATAGCCGGTTGAACCGTTTGAAGCATATCTTGAAAGATAATAGAAATTATTTCCAAATGTGGCTTCATATCGCAAGAAAAATTGCATACTTTCACCATATGATTTATTTGAATATGCATGCAACATAAACACATTTATATTATCCAATCCGGTTGGTATAATAACATTTGATGTTATATCTAATTCACCGGTAACAACCTTTTTTAGGTTGTTTGATTGATACAAAAAACCGCCTGCCGTTGGTTTATATATGCCGCCCGCTGTCAATTCAACCGGTGTGGAATCACTTGGCGTGACAGATCCAATTGATTCAATAGCGTAACCTGCTGCCGCCGCCTGATAAATACCATCTGCCGCCATTGCTGCCGGATTTGCGTTTGATGGTGTTATGATTGCCGGTGTTGGACCGCCTGAAGATAATACACTTTCATATACATTTGCCATTATGCCACCACCTCAATTGTACAATATACGGCCCGCGCCGTGTTTTCTGCTTCATATGTCAATGTTACCTGACCGGTAACAGTTGTATCAATTGCCGTGTAGTTTGCCCCGCCTTCAATATAAAATTTGATGATATTGTTGCCGGTTGTAGGCATTTGCGAAAATGTGACCGTTGTTGCATTTGCCGCAAGTGTTGCTGTTTTGATTGTCGGCTTTGCCTGGGCATTGGCTGCCACATAATTTGGAATGCCACCCGCTGTTTCAACCGCATCCGTTGGATCATATACGCTTGCAAGCATGTCACCTGATCCGGTGCCATCCATAACATTGAAAGATTGGCCGGTTGGATGGTCTGCATCCGTGATTGTTACCTTATGGCCGCCGGTGATCGTTTCAACAGTGATTTCCGGTGAAAATCCATCTTGACCAGGGTTTCCTGGGTTTCCTTTGTCACCCTTTGAACCTTTCAGGCCACTGAATGCCAAATCAAAGTTTGGTGATGCATCAGATCCGGTTTTTGTGACCGTGACGGTCGGTGTTTGGGATGAAAGCGCATCCGCGCTTGCTGTCATGGATATCACCGGCGCGGATCCGGCTGCACCGTTTTCAACCGTGAATTGGTCCGTTGTTCCATCTGTGTAGTTTATTTGATATGTATCAACCAAACCAACGGTGGAAACCTTTGTGATGCTGCTAATGGATTTCATGCCGGTTGCTGATACCGTTTCTTGTGTGCCATCTGCAAATGTTAGTGTGATCACACTTGCATTCATGGAAATATCAGAAACAGCTTTGTCTGATCCCTGAACCAAACCTTCAACGCAATTGCAAAGCGCTTGCAGCTGTGATGCACTGATTCCGGTTCCGGATCCATCTGCCCATGTTGGCGCGGTATATGCCAAACTCATTTGTTTTACCCCCTTTATGCACCTGTTGATTTATATGTGTCTGTCAATGTTTGATCACCGGTCAGAATCCTATTCAGCACAATGGTTGTGATGCTGTCATTGGATTTTGTCAGGATTTCAAAAGTATCACCAATTTCAACATACGGCAGGCCACGGCCAACAAATTCAACCGGCATATATGTCACGCCATCAATGTTGGCAGCAATTGCTTCACATATTGCCTGGATCTGCAAGGTTGTCCATGTGCCATTTTGTATGATTGCATTGTCTGAAAGATCATAAACACCATATGAATTGATATCTGATTTTTCATCATACCCGGTCAGATAGTACATGAAAATGTTTTCATTGTTGCCTGAATCTTTAAATATGCACTGAATAACGCCAAAAGGCTTGGTGTATTCATCATCATACCAACATGATTGATAGTCATCCGGCAGCAATTTCCCGCCGGTAACACCTTCAGGATATAAATCCGGATCCGGATATAAATTGTTAGCAGGCAACAAGCCAAATTGCTGTTTGATATTTAACGCATTCAGGGAATTATCACGCATAAATGCGCCAAACAACCCACCAAGTTCAAACAATTCTGATAGATAGGTTTGTGAATCAAAATCTTCATAATCCAGGTTATAACCGCCGTTTTGGTTTGGTATTGGCAAAAATGTCTTTGAAATGTTCAGCATTTGTGAATATGCAGCATTCACTTCATAATATTTGGCGCTTGTGATAAATGCCCTTGTTTCATCTCCACTGAAAAAGTCATATCTTCTGTATGTATCTTGACCAGGTACAGCAGGTACATCAAGTATAATTTCAAGCCTTCCCAAAATAGCCGGCACAATAAAATAACTTGAAAGGCTGCCAAATGATGCATTTGCATAATATGTCAATATATCAGGGTTTTCTGTCAAATATATTGTTTTGGCCGGTGGCATATAGTTCCCATTTGATGGACCAATAAACAATGCATGTGACGCTAAATTTGCAATCATGTTTTGCAAGCTTTCACTTGCCCATGCTAGCGCCATTCTGTTTTTGATCCATGTGCGCGCTTCTTCCGCGTTCTGAATCCTTATAGAATTCAGACGAACAAAACATTCACCATAAAATGGTTTATTCAAACCGCCTGAAGGCCACCGCGGAATTGTATAATATGCTCTGAATGTCACTGAATAATTGCCAATTTGTGCCGGATCCCGTTTCCAAGTTATGGTTCTTTCATCTAAATATCCATCATAGTTAAAACCCGCATCATTCACATCAAATATATTTGGTGTGAATGTTGCCGGTTCAAGATTCGCAACAATGAAATCAAACATTTTTGTTTGATATGTTTGGCCGGATGTTCTTGAAAGCAGGCCTTTCTGCTTTTCAATAAAAGAAAGGCCCCAATCAGCAGACGCGCTGCCACCATAGGCAATAATGCGCCGGTGGATCAGATCCGCCTGCCTTTGGCAGCTTTCCACAACAAAAGTGCCGTATGGGATTGCATATACATATGCCTGAAGATCAACCTTCCATTCAGATCCTGCAACATCAGGATCACAAAAGATTTCCGCATATACTTCAATTGTGGCACCTTTGATGTTGCCAACGCCAACGGTTTCACATTCAAATATTGGTGCTTCACACAATCCAAATTTCAGCGTTTCTTGTGAACACAATGATTCAGTGAAAGAAATGGTATCTTTCACAATCAGATTGTTGCAGATATCGGATCTTTCACCATTTGGAAAATGGATCCGCGTGTTTTTTCTGCATGTGTCCTGGTGTAACAGTTCTTTGATGCTTTCCGGCACTGTCAACATGTTTATCTTTCCTCAACTGTGACCGTAAATTTTGAATAAGCTTTTGTATAATTGTTATTGCGTGATGCAATCGGTGAATATGAAATAAACAGATCCGCGGTTATATTTTCCTGATTCATGTTGTTCACGGCAATCTTGCAAGGAACAAAGCCGCCATTCTGCATATTTGCCCGCACATCATCAATAAAATCCTGGTATTCTGTCAATTTACTGATCTGCATTTCAAATTGGCCAATGATCCGTTTTCTGTATACATCATGATGATATAGGCCGTTGGCATCTTGCCATTCTGTAAATATATCAGTTTGGTTCACCTGGTATGTGTCCAAGATCACCTTTTCGCTGTAATCATTTGCCCCTATCGCAAAAACCATTGTTTCCCCCTATGCTAACGCATGATAGCCGGTTGCTGTCTGCAATCTGTTGTTTTGCACTCTTACTGTGTCAAAGATATTTTTGGCGGATCCAACAAGTTCAACATTCACATTTTGTGTGCCGGATCCATAGCGTTCAATATTTCTGTTCAATTCATTGATTGCACCAAGCAATGCACCATTGCCGGCGCCTGCATAACCGTTGCCGCCGGAAGGACTACCGCCCCCATATGGATATGAATATGAGCCGCCCCCGCCGTTTGGATTTGCCCCAGGTATATTTTGAAGCAATGAACGGTTTGAATTAGCGCCGGCACTATAACCATTCACATAGTTAGCGCCGGCAGCACGGCCTGCCGCGGTTGCAGATGTTGCTGTTTGTGTCCAAATGGATTTGATTGCATTGGCCATCTGTTGAAATGCTTGCGTGACCTTTTGGATCATGGATCTGATGCCGTTTGCAAAGTTGCCAATGATTTCAGCGCCGGCACTGCCTGCCTGATCCTTTATATTATCAAAAACTTCCGTGATGCTGTGTATTGCATCAGCCACCTTTGTTGCAAGTTCCCTGAATGCATCACTGACACCGCGGATCATGGTTGAAACACCACTGAATTTTTCACGGATCTTATCACCCGCGCCGCCAAACGAATCAGCAATTTGATCACCAACACCGGTGAAACCTGATAAAATCTTTGTGCCAATGCCCTGAACCGCTGAAATGATTGAATCAATGCCGCTTTTCATGGCAGAAACAGCATCATCAACAACCGGTTCAATATATTCCCAATTTTCAACCACTTCATATATGGCAACACCTAAAAGCGCAAGCGCTGCCACAATAGCGCCAATCAATAAAACATATGGATTTGAAATGAATGCCATGAATGATGCATTCAATGCCTGCATTCCGGTGATAGCCATTGGTATAACGGTGACAAATGTTCTGATTGCAGTTGTAGTCAAGCTGATTGCCTTTGCAACCGGACTAATTGCCGCGATCAGTGCCAATATTGCCATCACCACGGTTAAAACATTTTTATTTACATGTGAAAGCAATTCCGCAATTTTACGCACCGCGCCGGTTATAGCGTTTATGATCGGCTCTAATGATTGCAACACCGGAATTGCAAGCTGAACCAATGCGCCGGTGATCTGTGATTTCATGATTTCAAGCTGATCATTGAAATCTGCAAGCCTTTCAAGATCTTCTTCAGGTACAATCACACCAATCTGTTCAGCTTCAGTTCCCAAACGCTGCAAGGCTGCCCCGCCATCATCTATGATTCCGGCAAGTTCATCAGCCTTTTTGCCAAACAAATCCATTGCCAACGTATCACGTTCAGTTTCGTTTTCTATATTTCCAAGGGATTTGATCACATCAAAAAATATTGATTCAATATCCCTATATTCACCTTTTTGATTTTTGACCTGAACACCAAGTTTTTCCCACGTTTCAACATTTTTATCCAGGTTGCCCTTCATCTTGCGGATTGCGCCGGTGATGGTATCAATTGGAACATCAACCACTTCCGCTGCATATTTCATCTTTTGCAGCGCTTCAGCAGATAAACCGGTTTGTTGTGCCATTGTAAGCATATCATCCGCATACTTTGATGCATTGACGGTCATTCCAACCAATGCGGTCAATGCACCGGCTGCCGCGGCGCTGATATATTTGGTTTTTTCTGCTACTTGTGCAGCTGCTTCACCCACGCGGTTCAACGCGGATCCCAATCCGGATGCATCATATTGTGCCTGGGCCGCTTGTTTTGAAAAAGCTTTTTCTTCCGCATTCAGCTTTTCCAATTTCTTTGTTGTATCAGAAATTTCCCGCGTTAATGCGTCATATTGTGCCTGGGCCTTGTCATTTTTGCCAAATTCATTGGCAACTTGCTGTTGTGCAGCCTTTAAGGCTTCAAGCTTTTTGGCTGTTTCTTGTGTTGCTTTTGCTAATAACCGCTGTTTCTGTTCGACCAAATCAAGATTCTTTGGATCCATCTTTAATGATTTGGAAACAGATGATAATTGTTTTTGTGTTTCGGCAAGTGCTTTGTTGGTATCGTTTAGCGCTTTTTCTATGCCGGTGGTATCAGCATTTAATTCAATTGTGATGCCTTTGATCTTTGCCATGCCTAAAACCTTTCAAAATCCGCTTGTGTTGCTATAACCGGATATTCATATGAATCATTGCCGCTTTCAATCAGCAGATCAAACAATTCACCAAGGGTGATCTGTTCAAGATCTGTGATCCGGATGCCCATTTGAAGCGCCCGCAAAATCATCAAGGGTGTTGTGTTTGCCCTGGTTGTTTCTTTCAGTTTTTTTTTGGTTCAACGGAAGAATTGGTTGTTGAAACATACACATGGATGATATCCGCACCGGCAAAAACAAAATCCATTGGTTCAAAATCTTCAAGCCAATTATAAAAATCAATTTCACTGATTGTGTTCAGATCAATCTGTTCTGCCTGCCGGTTCATAATGAATGCCAATTTGGAAATATAATCATCCACGGATTCAGCATCCTGATCATCATTTGCCGTGTGTTGCATCATACGCAAAAGATCCCCGCCAAATATTTGTTTAAATCTGAATGGTGTGGCCGCATTGGCGGCAAGCTTCAGCTGCCTGCCGCCATTCAGCGTGATTTCTTTGATCATATGGTTTCCCCTTCCTTGTTTTCCACCGTTTATGCGTTACGTTGTCGCGCCGCCGCTGCTAGGCTGCTGAACGGAATTGAACCAATCTGTATATACCTGTTTGGTATCATCCGCACATTTACCTTTTACAATGTTTGCATCAAGCTTTGCATTATAAATCGACCCAACCTGGATGCTGATTGTTTCGGTCTGTACTTCAACGGATTCTTCTGTTGTCTGTGATCCAACATTGGGCCGCGCTGCCGTGCAATTATAAAATACATGGCGGCTTGCCGTATCATCCCCTTCAAACTGAAACAGCAGCGCAAAAGGCTGTGTTGTGGAATCGGCTTTTTCAATCTGAATGTCAGAATCTACAACTTCACCAAGGATATCTTTGCGGAAATCATCCGGAACCATGGCAAGTTCAAGATCACCTTCATAGCCGGCATTTGCTGCAAATGTTGCATATGCGATATTGTCGGCATAAAACTTGTTAGAATCACCTGAAGGATCCATTGAAAGCGAAACCGCCCCAGGCAATGCAACCGGTGTGGTATACGTTGCGGCGCCGGTCTGTGAATCAATGGTTGCTTTTGCGTAATATACGCGACTTAAACCATACTTAATTTTATTTGCCATCTTTTTTACCTCTCTGAATTATTGAATGTTTTTGATAATGTTCTTGATCAAATCCGCTTCAGCCTTTTCTGCCACCGGTGCAATGTGCGGGAATGCCCTTGTGCGGCCCCCATTCACTTTTGCATGCCCATTTTCAAGCAAATGTGTCAATCTATACTTGGTTTTATTATGTACCGTTTCAAAAAAGCCCTTTTTCGGATCTGATTTGATTGTTGTATGTGTCCAACCGGCATTGTATGCATCCCACGATTGCCCTTCAGGATTTGGATTTGCAACCCTTAATTCCGCAACAGCTTCCTTTGCCGTTTCCTGAACACCTTTGGCGGCTTCCTTTTCCGTAACATCAGCAAATTGCCGCAATGTTTTTGTAATTTCTTTTGCAAGATCACTTGCCGGAATGGTTGCCATCAAATAGAAACCTCATAAACTACTTGTAATACATTTTCTGAATCTATATATTCTTCATACTTTGACCAAACAATCAGGTTATTATTAAACATTTCTTCAATGCCCGCTTCAGATGTTTGATCCTTTTCCTTGCTGTAAAGTTCCACATCAATCTGTGTGATTTTCTGATAAACCTTTGAATCAGCAAGGAAATTGTTGGATTCTGTTTCCATGAAACAGATAAAAGGCAGCGCCGGTGCAGATCCCACATTGAAAGCACGGTAAGCAACTTTATCCTTGAATGCGTTATTGTTGACGCTTTCAAGCGCCGTTTTCAATTCTGCCAATGTCATTTGCTGCCCTTTCTTTGTGTCGCATAAAGTTCAATGCGGCCATCTTCACGATCATATGTGCGATATATTGTGAACCGCTTGCCATTATCTTCAAGTTCATCTTGCCCCGCGTATTCAGTAAGCATTACATCATAACGCGCTTCAGGTTTGAAACCTTGCATTCCGGCAGAATAAAATTCAGATTGGCTGATTGAATGCTTGATTGCAAACAATTGCTTGGTGCTTTCTGTTACTTCAGAAACACCAATTTCATTGATCGTGTATGTTTTTGAAATTAAAGATATTTTTACGGCCTGGTTCATTCAGTTGTACCCCATACCGTGTAGCCGGTTGCCATGCCCATTTGCGCCTTTTGTTCATCATAGGACCTTTTGAGCGCCGCGGATCTGTCAAGTGATCCATGGATCATTTCAAATTGATAACCAACATAAGTGCAAACCGCCCTGATGATGGCCGGATCCGTTGATGTTGACACCGTTTTTGTTGGATCAATGTTCCCTATGTTCAAATCAATAAATGCAGCGCCAATCAGATCTGATAGTTCTGAATCAAAATCATCTGTGGATATTAAAAGCGCCAATTTCACTTTATCAAGCATGGTTGAACACCTCTGAATTTTGAAAGCTGTTTTTATACTGTTCTCTATATTCAGGATAGATTGCAATGTGTCCGATATGGCCCAAACGAACCGCCGGTTCAGCGTATATTTCATAACCGGCTTCAGTTGCCCGCCGGCAAAATGCAAGATCTTCACCTAGTTCCCTGGTTGGGAAAAAGCAAGTTCCATGCCGGTCCTTAACCTCTGAAAGTATTTCAGTTTTGATCAGAACACAACCAAATCCGCAACCCGCAACCCTGAAAGTGCTGCTTGGATATTGTTCAAGCTCATAACGCACAACGCTTGGATGGATTTCATGAAACAAACAAGATGCATGTGGCGGCCGCCTTCCATGTGCTATGCCTGAAACAAACGGTTTGCCGCTAAATTGCAGATCATCAAGCAATTCCTCTGTAAAAATCATATCTGCATCCAACCATAAAACATGTGTATATTTTTCATTTATGGCTATATCTGCAAGCGCATCCCGCCCATGGTATACCAATGTGCCGCCGTGAAACTTCACATCAAATTTCACACCATCTTTGTCAAGCCGCCTGGTCAGATCCATCAGGCATTTGACAAAATCCATATGCATATAATCGTGAGTAGGTATTGCAATTAACAGCTTCATTTATTTGTTGTTTTCCTTCTGCCGGCCGTTTTTGGTGCCGCTGTTGGTGTTTTTGTGGCTTTTTCAGCAACCTTTTCAACCGCTTTTGTGGCTTTTTCTGCCACCGGTTCAGCCGGTTCAGCGGATCCAACGGAAATCAGAAAAGCCGCCGCCGCGGGTGATACCTCAACGATATCACCCGCCGTGTGGTTTATCCGTGAATCCCTTAAAAGCTTAACCCGCATATTATGTGGTTCCGCTAGGCTTCTTGATGTTGCAGAACATGCCGCAAGCCACTACACCATGCGCCGCATACTGTCTACCAAGGATTTTGACAAGATCATCTTCAGCCTTGGACATATCATCATATTTCAGAACAACGCCATCCCCTTCAGGATAGTTGATCTGTGCGCCGGAAAGATCACCGACAATTGCATATACCTGATTTGCGCTTGCATTGTCATATGCAGGCAGGCTGCTGTTGTAAACAACCGGCAGATTGTTGAACGGATCAAATGCAAAATTGCCGGCAGCCTGGGCAGCAACAAAGTTTGCATATGTTAATTTATTCATGATCACAACCGGATTTGCAGCCTGATCAGACAGATTTGCAAATGCCTGGGCAATGGTTGTGACAGCCGGCGCTGCCGTAACAGCTGCAACGCTTGCCGCGCTGCTGCTTGCGGATGTGCTTGCCGTTTTAATATCATTCACAACAAGATCAGCCAACATCTTGGTGATCTGATATGTGATTTCATCATAGATGTATCTGACAAGGGTTTCACCGCCCTGGGCAATGGCTTCATCAGATACATAGATGAATTTCTTGATGTTCTTTGCGATCAGAGTAACAATACCAAGTTCAAGTGTTTCCTCTGTCGGTGCTGTGGTGCCTTCCGTGTGTGCATATGCGCCGGTTGCGCTCTTTTCAAATGCAACCTTCAGATTGCCGCGCACATATGTCTTTTTGACGCGGGAAATCAGATCATCATTATCCCATGCGGTTCTGATGATCTCATCAACGATTGCCGGAACCGGTACGGATCCGCTTACATTTTCTGTAAGTAAAGATCTGCATTCAGCATCATTTTCACTTACAAGGTACTTTGCAAACGCATTCAGGTATTCCTGGGATGCTCTCACCTGCTCATTTGTTTTCATATCTGCTCTTTCCTCTCTCTCTACTTTTTTGACGATCTCACCCGCGCCGGCCGCAACAGCTGCACGGATTTCCGTTTTTTTGATTTCTTCCGCTGCTCTTTCTTCAAGTTCAGCATTCAGGCTTTTCATTTCCGCTTCAAGCGCATTCAGATCCGCGCCATCCGTTTCAATTTCTTCAAGAATGCCGGATTTGCGTTCTTCAATCTGATCAACGGTCATTTCTTTGATGTTATCCATTTTTGAACCTCTCTCTCATGATTCTGATTTTTTGTTTCTGTCTATCAATAGCACGCTTGGCGGCTCTCTCATTTTCCAATGATGCCTTTGCGCTATCCAACGCATCAGCTAACCCCCTTGCTGTGATTGATGTTTGTTCATATGCGGGCCATGTACAAGCGCTGACCTCAAACACCTTGCCAATTTTGGTGACGGTCCTGGTTGGATGATCGGAATCAATATCATCCCATTTTTCACCATCCGTTGTGAACATAAATGACATACCGTCTATATCCCCGCGTTCAACGGCAGAATACAAGCTTTTTGCTTCAGCATTGTTTTCTGTGTCAAGATCCACACGGATCTGCATGCCATCCGCATCCACAACCATCTGCATGGTTGAATTTTCATTATTGTTGCGGGATCTTGCAAGCGGGATCATATCGGTGTTGTGGTTGATCAGAAATCTAACATCTTTCAGATCCGCATCATCCAAGGCACCGGATTCAATGATTTCATCACACCATCCAAGATCCGTGGCCTGATCGTAAACAATCGGCCTGCCGGTCAGAAAATTGCCGCGTTCTTCATTATTTTCTGCCCTTACTTCAAATTTAAAGTTCCGCACTTCCTTCATTGTTTTCATCCCCTTCATTGATTTTTTCATCCGCATTGTAATATTCACCGCGGATGATGTAGGCCTGCCCTTCACCATCAGGCAACGGCGGCAGATTCCATATTTCACGCACTTCATCACGGTTTAAAATGCCACGATCCGCCAATTGTGCGGAAACATCAAGTTTTTCTTTGTTTGACATATATTGAAGCCGGTTGGCGGTTGCCATTACAAAATTGTTTTCCGTTTGTTCTCTCAATGTGAACAACATTTTTGTAACAACTTCAGAAAATTGGATTGCAAATGGTTCACAAACCCCTTCATAAACGGCCTGCCACTTGTCACCATAGGCCATGGATTGAAGCATATCCTCATTTACATTGAAATATTCAAACACATTGTTCTTGATGGTTTTTTCTTCTTCAGCTGAAATGATCCACGGATCCGCCTTCACCTGGTTGATATCAGTGTATGTGTTTGGGAATAACAGCAGGCCGCCGCCTTCAGCATCCTTTGAAAAGTTTTCTGCCGTGAATCTTTTGCGTTCTTCTTTCAGATCAGATGTTTTGCTGAAATTGGAAACTTTTGCCCAAAATCTGTATGTTGCGGCAGATTTCACACCTTCTTTGATTCCCTGGTTCTGAATATCAATCAAATCAATTGTTGGATATAATGCGCGGTTGGATTCACCAAAAAGATCATCACGGTATTGGTATTTTGTCATGATCCCGCAAAAATCCAATTCAATGGCCGCTTTTTCACCATTATGAAATTCATAACGCAAATATGGCACCCCGCCATATGAAACCAATTCAACCTTGGATGGTAACGGTGCAAAAATGCCGGATGGTTCACCGTATCTGTCATAAACCGGCACAATGAATGCTGTGTTGTGAACATCCAAAATTGTGGATAACCGATACATAAATTGATACCAAGTCTGAAATTGATTCGGTGCATGTTTCAGCTTGTTTTTTAATGCCGGCCTTGCGGATCCGCCAATTTCCACTTTCAATTTTGCGATATGCACCGCCCTTGCATTGATTGCCGCCCTGATCAGCTGTGATTCATAGATGGATCCATTGAATGTTGTGAAATGCGGCGTGTAACCGTTTAACATTCTGAAAAAACCATCATATTTGCCGGTTTCTTTTGGTCTGTTTTTGAAAATTGCATCAAATAAACCCATGATTGCCCCTTATCTGTTGGAAAGCTGTTCACCTATTTCATCAAACCACTTTTGGCGCACACAAAATGCATCAGCAAGTGCTGCCACACCATCAATGTGTGCATTGGTGTTGATCTTGACCAATCTGCCGCGGCCCCTTTCCTGGTTGTACTTTATCGCGGCATTTAAAAGATGTACCTTCAATAAATCATTATCACCAATTTTAATGCGGCCATCTTTTATATTTCCTTCAATAAATTGCAGGATTGAATGCAGATTATCCCCCTGATAAACATCATCTGTTTGGAATCCGTATGTTTTCAGATCCTGAATCAGATATTGCGCGGAATATCTATCATAACCAACCTTTAGTGGTAAAATTTCATATTCTTCAACCAGGTTTGTCAGCCAATCATAACAATCACGATAATCAACAAAATTTTCACCGGATTCCGCCAACAATCCGCGTTTTATATATAATTGATACGGCAGGCCATCCCGCGCCGTTGCTTCAGCAATCTTTTCTGTTGGCAGCCAAAACTTGGCAAATACATAGAAAATGCCATCTTTTTCAATAACCACAAGCGCACATGTTAGATCCACCACCTGGGATAAGTCTATGCCTGCAACACAATAGGATGATCTGAAATCATTTAGATCTAACGGATCACCACACATTTTTTCAACATCCGCCGCGCTGATCCATGCAAGGCTTGAATTCTGCTTGATGTTACAATACTTTGTCAGAAATTCGGCCTTTTTGGAAAGTGAACCTTCCGCAATTGCGATCTCTTCAAGTAAGAAATCAACCGGAATTGATACCCCTAAATTTGGATTGCTTTTCCTCAATTCATTGATATCATCCCATTTTTCAACATCATCTATCATGTAAAGGAATGGCAACAGCTTTGTTTCTTTGCTGTTTCCCATCAACAGCCGTGTGGATCTTGTCAAAAGTTCATCATATGCAGAATCATTGATGTAGCCGGCTGTT
>JAEIGA010004188.1_pt1 | contig 22350 bp, 42 predicted proteins | sample 9270691 | NCBI WGS metagenome assembly JAEIGA01 (sample SAMN17057246, study PRJNA624740) | gut metagenome | biome: biome; isolation source: fecal sample | host: Bos grunniens | place: China: Xizang | collected 2019 | reverse complement strand
CGGCGGCTTCGGCGCCAACTACCTGCTGATCGAGCGCGCGGGCGTGCGCTTCGCCAACAGCGACATTCCGATGTTCCTGCAGGACCAGACCCTGTTCAAGGCCACCGCGCGGTACGACGGCAAGCCGATCTTCGGCGAGGCATTCGTGGTGGTCCGCTTCGACAACACCGCGCCCGCGACCAGCGACACCTTCCCGGTTGACTGGGCGAACACCGACCTGAACGAGCTGACCATCAGCGCGGCGGCTTCCGGCAGCAACGTCGGCAAGACCGTGCTGACCGTCACTGATTACCTGGCCTCCGAATCCCCGGTGCTTTACTACAAGCTGGGCACCCAGAAGGTCGAGGCCGGCGAGGTCATCGCTGTCAGCGGCACCGGCGCTTGGGCGTCCCTGACCTCCGGCACCACGGAGATCACCGCTGCGGCTGGTAAGAAGATCACCGTGGTCGAGCTGAACGCGGCTGCCGCTTCTGGCGGCGTGGTCGTGTCTGCCGGCGTGGTGGCTTCCGTGCCGAAGGCGTCCTGATGAAGGCGGGGTGAGCAGATGGAAACCATGCTGACGATGCTCAAGACCGACCTGGGCATTATCGCCTCGACGGCCTACGACGCGCGGCTGACCCAGCTGCTCACCGCCGCCGAGGCGGCAATCCGCAAGGAGGGGGCGTCCACGCTGGACGCCTCCGACCCCCTGGATCAGCAGCTGATCGTGATGTACGCCGCCTGGCTGTGGCGCAGGCGGGACGAAATGACCGGCATGCCGAGGATGCTGCGGCTGGCGCTGAACAACCGGGTATTCGGCGAGAAGGCGGTGCAGAGCGATGGTTGACACCGAAATCACCCTGATCCGCCCCGCGAGCCGGGAACAGGACGAAAACGGCGTATGGCGCGACACCGGGGAAGAGGCGCGCACGATACTGGCCCGCATGGACGACGTCTCCCGGGGCGAGTTTTTTGCCGCAGGACAGTACGGCATGAGGCCGGAGTTCCGCTTCCTGGTCAATCCGGTGGAGTACCAGGGGGAAAAGGTCTGCGCGTGGAACGGCCGGCGGTACGCCATTTACCGGACCTACCACGTGCCGGGCACCGACGATTTGGAGATCTACGTGCAGCGAGAGGCGGGTGTTACCGGTGGCAGTTAGAACACGATACGACGAGTTTACTCAAAACGTGATGGGGCTGCTCTATCGCTATACGGATGACTTCACCATAGACTTTTTCGCGGAAACAAAGCGATTAGCGCGGGAAGGCGCGAAAAAACTGAGGGCCGAGGCGCGCAAGCAATTCGGCAAGGGCGAATATGCCAAAGGCTGGAAGGTTTACGCCCACGAGGGCCGGTTGAAAACCACCTGCATCATCTACAATGAGCACCCGTCGCTGCCGCATCTGCTGGAACATGGACACGAGACGAGGAACCAAACCGGAAAGACTTACAAGCCCACACCGGCGCACCCGCACATCGCGCCCGTGGAAAGGGAGATCATCAAAGAGTATGAAGCCTATCTGCGGGAGTGGTTCAGATGAAAAAGTAGACTGAGGGGTGATGATTTGACCCGGGCACAGATCGCGGCCATGATCGCGGGCATCGGCCTGCCGAACGCCGTCGGCCACTTTGAGGACGACGACGGAGACCGGCCCCAGGGGCCGCCCTATATCTATTTCAGCTACGAGGCCCGCTCGGACTTCCACGCGGACGGCATCAACTACGCCAAGATCGCGGTGCTGACCATTGAGCTGGCCACCGCCGCGCCGGACTTCACCGCCCAGGGCGCGATTGAAGACGCGCTGACGGCGGCGGAGCTGACCTTTGAGAAGCCGGACCAGGAATACCTGGACACCGAGCGGATTTACCTGACGACCTACAACACGGAGGTGCTACTGACCGATGCCTAACAAGGTACGTTACGGACTGAAAAATGTCCATTACGCGACGGTGACCTTCGCCACGGACGGCACGCCGACCTTCGGCACGCCGGTGGCGATTCCCGGCGCGGTGAGCGCCAATCTCTCCAAGAATGGCGACACCTATACGTTTTACGCCGACGACGGCAGCTATTTCGAGCTGGGGGACAACGCCAGCTACGAAGGCGACCTGGTGATCGCGCTGATTCCCCAGAGCTTCCGCACGGCAGCGCTGGGCGAGACGCTGGACGGCAAGGGCGTGCTGTTCGAGGACAGCAACCCGACCCGGGGCCACTTCGCGCTGCTGTTCGAGTTCACCGGCGACGTGAACGCGATCCGCCATGTGCTGTACAACTGCACGGCGGCGGAGAACACCATCGAGGGGCAGACCAAGGGCGAGAACATAGAGGTCCAGCCGGAAACGCTGACCATCACCGCCAGGGCGCTGCCCAACGGCGGCCCGGTGAAGGCGCGGACCGGCGACACCACGGACGCCACCGTGTACAGCGAGTGGTACACCACGGTACACCAGTTTGTGACGCCGACGTAAGGACGGCGTGAAGGGGAGGGCTTGAGAGCCTTCCCCGTTTTGGCATTTGAGGGTGGACAGCTGCGGCGGGGAGGGGAAAGGACCTCATCCGTCAGCGGCGAAGCCGCTGCCACCTTCCCATCTCGTGCGCGATGGGACCCGGCGCGAAGCGCTGGGCGCGCGCGAAACCGATTACCGGGGGAAGGCTTTTGGGAACCCATACAAAAAGACCGACAGGAAAGGGGAAAAGACATGGCCATTACTAAGAATATCGAGATCGACGGGCGGATGGTGCCCTTCAAGGCTTCGGCCACGGTGCCGAGGCTTTACCGGCTGAAATTCGGGCGGGACATCTTTTCGGACATCGACAAGTTGATCGAGGCCACCCAGGGGGGCGACGCGGAGGAATCCGCGCTGACCATCGAAAGCCTGACCATCTTTGAGGACGTGGCCTATACCATGGCGAAGTACGCCGACGACAGCGTCCCGGACACGCCGGAGGAATGGCTGGACGGCTTCAACGTCTTCAGCATCTACTTCATACTGCCACAGATCGTGGAGCTGTGGCGGCTCAACAATCAGACCATGGCGGAGAGCAAAAAAAAACAAGGGCCACCGACCGGCCAATGACCACGCCGCTTTTCCTGCTGCGGTGTTTGCAGATCGGGTTGAGCCTGCGGGACCTGGATTTGATCACCGTGGGCATGGTGATCGACATGGCGACGGAGCGGGGAAACGACGACAGCGGGGCCTATGTGGAGATAGCCACGCAGGAGGATTTCGACCGGTTTTGACGGGGGGACCGGGGGGACCGGGGAACCGGGGGGACCGGGGAACCGGGGGACCGGGGGACCTCATCCGTCACGGCCTTCGGCCGTGCCACCTTCCCCACCGGGGGAAGGCTTTTGGAGGACCGGGGGACCGGGGGAAGGCTTTTGGAACGAAATGACGTGTAAGGAGGGCGGGGCATGGCCCGGAAACAGATACAGGGCATCACCATCGAGATCGGCGGCGATACCACAGAGCTACAGAAGGCGCTAAAGGGCGTCGAGGGCCAGCTGAAGGCCACGCAGGCCGCCCTTCGGGACACCGAACGGCTTTTGAAGCTGGATCCCGGCAACGTGGAGCTGTTGACGCAAAAGCAGGGGCAGCTGACCGACGCCATCAAGGGCACCGAGGACAAGCTCAAAACCCTGAAGGACGCGGCGGCCCAGGCCCAACAGCAGCTGGCCAACGGGGAGATCACGCAGGCGCAGTTTGACGCGCTGCAGCGGGAGATCATCGATACGGAGCAGCAGCTGGAGAACCTCACCGGCCAGATGCGGGAGTTCGGCAGCGTGTCCGCCCAGCAGATCGCGGCGGCGGGCGGGAAGGTGAAGGAAGTCGGGGACAAAATGACGAAGGTCGGCACCGCCCTGACGAAGTATGTCACCGGGCCCATCGTGGCGGTGGGGGCCGCATCCGTGGCGGCCTTTAACGAGGTGGACGAAGGGCTGGACATCATCGCCAAAAAGACCGGGGCCACCGGCAAGGCGCTGGAGGACATGGAGGACGCGGCGAAGAACCTGGCCACCTCCATTCCCACCGACTTCCGCACCGCCGGGGAGGCGGTGGGCGAGGTCAACACCCGCTTCGGCCTGACGGGCAAGGCGCTGGAGGACCTTTCCGGCAAGTTCATCAAGTTCGCGGATCTGAACGACACCTCCGTGTCCGCCTCCATCGACAGCGTACAGGCAGCCATGGCCGCATTCGGGGTGAGCGCCGAGGACGCGGGGGAAGTGCTGGACATCCTGAACAAGGCCGGGCAGGACACCGGCACCAGCCTGGACAAGCTGACCGGGGACCTGACGGCCAACGCCGCCGCGCTGCGGGAGATGGGCTTCGACCTGAACTCGGCCACCGGCTTCCTGGCGAACCTGAACAAAAACGGCCTGGATTCCTCCAGCGTCATGACCGGCCTCAAAAAGGCGCTGCAAAACGCCACGAAAAACGGGCAGAGCATGGACCAGGCCCTTTCCGGCCTGACGGCGCGCATCAAAAACGCCAAGAGCGAGACCGCGGCCATGCAGACCGCCACCGAGCTGTTCGGGGCGAAGGCCGCGCCGTCGCTGGTGAAGGCCATCCGGGAGGGGCGGCTATCCTTCGACGAGCTGGCCAACAGCGTCAAGGATTACGGCGACAGCGTGAGCAACACCTTCGACCAGACCCTTGACCCCATCGACCAGTTCAAGACGGCCCTGAACGAGCTGAAAATCGTGGGCATGGAGCTGGTGCAGGCGGCCGCGCCGCTGATCAAGAGCGTGGCCGAGGGATTGACCAACGCCATCAAGGCGCTGAGGAGCGCGTGGGAGGGCCTATCCCCGGAGATGCAGCAGACGATTATCAAGCTGGCGGGGATCGCCGCTGCCATCGGCCCGGTGCTGGCCATCGGCGGCAAGCTGGTCAGCGGCATCGGCGGATTGATGGAGCTGGCCCCGAAGCTGGTGAGCGCCTTCGGCGCGGTGAAGGGCGCGCTTTCGGCGGTGTGGGCGGTGATGGCCGCCAACCCCATCACGCTGATCATCGCGGCCATCGCCGCGCTGGTGGCGGCGTTCATCTACTGTTGGAACAACGTAAAGGGCTTCAAGGAGTTTTTTCTGAACGCATGGGAGGCCATCAAGCAGGGCGTGAGCAACGCGGCCGCGTGGATCGGCAACGCCATCAAGAATATCGGCGACTGGTTCTCCAACTTAGGCCAAAGCGCCCTGAACTGGGGCCGGGACCTGATTCAGAACTTCATCAACGGCATCAAGCAGATGTGGGAGAACGCGAAGCGAACGGTGAGCGACTTCGCCCAGATGATCAAGAACTTCCTGGGCTTTTCGGAGCCGAAGGAAGGCCCGCTCTCCAACTTCCACACCTACGCGCCGGACATGGTGAAGCTGTTCGCCCAGGGCTTGAAGGATAACCAGCAGCTGGTGGCCAACCAGCTGGCGCAGACGTTTGCGCTGCCGGAGCCGGGCGCGGGATCCGCTGGTGCGGGCGCCCAGGCGGGCGGCGGGACCAGCACCGTAACCACACCGCTGCAGGGCGCCCAGGGGGCCACCTTCGCCCCGGTGCTGGTGCTGGACGGACAGGTCATCGGGCGGGTGCTGCTGCCTTCCCTGCGGGCCGAGGAAATGAGGCTGGGCGTCCAGCTGGCGAGGTGAGATCATGTTTACTATCGACGGCGTGAGCTACAACGTGCGCTGCTCCATCGAGCGGGAGGCGGAAATCAAGCTCAGCGACATCAGAGGCTTGATGCTGGACGGGCACATCTTCAACGACGTGCTGGGGACCTATTACCGCTACGACGTGCGGCTGGAAATGCCGCTGAAGAACAAGGGCCGGTACGCCAGCCTGATCGAGCAGCTGACGGAGCCGGTGGAGGGCCACGCCTTTGTGCTGCCCTACAACACCGGCACCGTACAGATCACCGGCCTGGTGCAGAGTCCCAGGGACGTGTGGGTCAAGCTCCCCAGCGGCTACACCTACTGGGACGGCTTGCAATTCACCATCGAGGCCAACGGCCCCACCAAATCCCTGACCCTCGACGAAGCCATCAGCCGGGGCCTGACGCCGCTGCCGGACGTGTACGACGCGCAGATCGGGGATACCTACACCTTTACCGCTGACGGGTGGGTGAAGCAGACCTCCATTGCCAACGCGGACACCACCAGCTATTAAGGGGGTGGGCGCGTGTATGTAAACATCGGGTGGATAGAATCGTATGACCCGGACACCGGCGAAGTCATCACCGGGGGCGGGGAGTATCACAAGGTGGGCAATATCAACTTCGCCCCGCAGACGGATTTGACGGGCAACAGCCTGCCGATCAATCAGTACACCATCGACATCTTCACCACCGACGACATCCCTGTGGAGACGATCAACCACAGCCTCTACGACGACCGGGGGCTGCTGTGGGCAGACTGGCCCATCACGAAGGTGCAGCGGCTTGCGCCAAACTGTGTGCGGGTGACGGCGACATCATGGTTGAACAAGCTGGACAGCCGCCAGCTGGACGCGGTGATGTACCAGGCCGAGCCGGCATCAAGCGCCATAGAGGCCTGCTTCGGTACGGGCAACCGGGATTACAGCATCAATGCCGCCATCGCCGCCAAGACGGTGACGGGCTTCGCCCCGGCGCAGACGGCGCGGGAAAGGCTGACGTGGCTGTGCTTCGTGCTGGGCGCGTTTGTGGTGGATACATTCAGGAGCGACGCGAGGATCACCGGCATCGACAGCACCCCCGCCAACATCCCCATAGGCAAAACCTATTGGCGCCCCACGGTGGACGCTGACAAGTGGGTGACGGGGCTGAAAATCACCACCTACAGCTTCCGGCAGGGGACGCAGGAGGAGTGGGAGACGGACGACAATTCGTATATGTTCCCCACGCCGTGGATCGCGACGCTGCAGACCTTCACGCTGGCGAATCCCGACGTGCCGGAGGGCACCCCGGCGAACGTGGTGGAGTTCAACAGCCTGTACCTGATCAACCCCGGCAACGTCAGCGAGATCGCGGCGCGGCTGGCAAAATACTGGTTTAACCCCACGACGATGCAGCTGGACGCCATCAACAATCACGTGTACCGCCCCGGCGACATGGTCACGGCCTACACGGGGCTGGGAGGCACCGTCAGCGGGTACATCCAGCAGGCGTCGTTCGCCTTCGGCAAGCAGGCCAAAAGCACACTGAAATTGATCGGCGTGGAGCCGGTGGAGCTGGCGGCGCTGACGATCAATTACGTGTACGACAATGACACCGTGGAGACCGAGGAATATATGCTGCCGGTAGGTGTGGCGTTTTCGATCGAAACGCTGTATCCCGACGTTACGCAGGGCGGGCGCAGGCGTATCTACCGGCCCACGGTGGACACGGTGGACGGCACGATGGTGGCCGGGGGACTGACAGAGGACGTGCCCTGTGAGCTGGCCCTCGACCTGCATCAGGGCGTATTGCACGTCCTGATCGTGGACGAGATCACCGAGGAGAGCAGCGGCGGCGAGAATATAGGGGTGATAGCATGAGCAAGGCACTGATTACCGAGGCGAGGCTGACGGCCATCGCCAACGCGATACGGGCGAAGAATTCCAGCAGCGACCGGTACACCCCGTCCCAGATGGCGGCGGTTATACAGGAGTTGGACACCAGCGGCATTCACCCCACAGGCACGAAGCAGATCACACAGAACGGAACCCATGATGTGACGGAGTACGCCAGCGCGAATGTCAACGTGCAACCGGCTTTGCAGAGCAAGACCGCCACGGTGAACGGGACGGTCGCGCCAGATCAGGGGTATTATGGACTGAGCAGCGTTACAGTTGCAATCCCGAGTTATGATGAGGTGAGTTTTTGATGTCAAACGGCGTGATTACCAAAAAACATCTTGTCGACATCGCCAACGCGATACGAGTTAAAACCGGAAGCGTGACGACCTACACCCCGTCCCAGATGGCTGCGGCGATTGAAGCTATTGACGGGTCGCTTTCCGGGACAATTACTTCGTCAACAGACATGAGTGAGGGCGTTATAGACGGCGATATAATGACCGCGATCGCCGATGCTATCAGAACAAAGCTGGACGTGGACACACTGTATACTCCGGCACAAATGGCGGCAGCGATATTGTCTATTGAGCCGTCGGTTGTTTCGTGGTCGAGTGGTACAGACGCACAATTAGCGGCTATGATCGCGGCCGCGCACGACGGCGAAATTGATTTGCAGCAGGACGCCGGCTGGGCTATAGGGGATACACGGACTATAGCCGTTTCAGCATTTACCGCCGCTGGCGTCACACAACCAGCGCAGAATATTCAAATAGTAATATCGTCGTTTTCGGAATATATGAGTTGTGGTAATGTTATGCAGTTTGATTTTAAAGGGGAGTTTTCGCAAGGATTCAAAATGAATTCTACAAATACAAATGTAGGCGGTTATGGAAGCAGTTTAATGAAAACTGAGATACTGCCCGCATTGGTTTTAGCTTTACCAGAATGGCTGAAAAACAACCTAATAGAGTTCTCTGTGTTAGCCAGTGCTGGCAATCGGTCATCCACAATCGATACAGTTACAGAAAATAAACTCGCTTTGCGATCTCAGATAGAGATTACAAACAGTACATCATATAGCTTTAGTGGAGAAGGCGCGCTGATACCGTATTACGCTACATCAGCAAATAGGAAAAAGCAAGGAGCATCCGGTACTGATGTGTGGTGGACTCGTTCGCCGTATAAAAGCTCAAACTATCGCTTTGTAGGCATCTCCCCAACAGGGGTGGGTGATTGGTATGATGCCAATCAGGGGTACGGATTATCCCCATTTGGGTGTCTATGACAGAGTAGGAGGAGGTAATAATCCTTGAGCAAAAACATTATCATTCAAGAGGGCGGCATCGCCAAGCAGATGACTGTCGATAAACTGGAAACCAACCTCTTTGGCGGGGGTACCTGTCTGTGGATACCGGAGGATGGGGTACAGCTTGGGACGAAATCTGTATCCGAGAATGGCACGTATGTAGCCAGCAATGACGGGTACTATGGGTATTCGCAATTTTCCGTCAGTGGCGTCGGTACGGCGACAGGCCGAGACCCCGTAACCGGGCAGGAAAAGTCAGTCACCGTCGACCCGGAAACTGGCGACCTTGTTGAAACGGTGGTGCCGTCAGAAATCAGAGTTATCACACCGCCAACGAATCCCTATGGCACATATATCGACGGCCAGATCATCACGAAGGACGGCATGGTGGTCAAGGCTTATGATGCCAACGGGGCATACATGCAGGACATACCGATCGGCGAACTCTCAATCGACCCGATCGTGGCGACGTATGACCCGTCCAAAGATATGAACAGCAAGGGTATCGCACATGGGGACATAGACATAACGTTCATTGATTCAAGCTCTGCGCATTTTTCGTTTTATAAGAATGACGGCACGATGTCGTATGAAATCTATGATTTCGACGCAGGATACAAGTTTTTAGCGGTAAACGGGGAGCCGTGTATATTCGGGCCGGGTTCAACGCTAACACACATACTCAAGGACAAAAACGGCGAGCACCAAAACAGACTGTATTTACAGCGTATAACTTGCGACCCAAGCAGCCTTGGAGCCTATTACTATGCACATTCATATGATGTGGCCTGGAGCGCCCAGCTTGTGGCGCAGGAGCCAGCGCTGTCAACGTCGCTCAGTTTTGCGCAGATAGCAGGCATATTAAAAAGTGCACCGATTGAGATGCTGCCATCCGGTTCCCCGCAAACCATCACCGTATCATGGCCCCGCACCGGCGACAGCAAGGTGTTGACAGCGACCTTTGATATACTTGTCGGCCCGCGTGCTGGCAGTGGGGAGGACTGATCATGAACCTCAACGATCTACGCATGAGCCTGAAATCCGCGCTGGACAACATGTGGGCGCGCATCGACGCCCGCATCACCGCCATTGAGCAGGGCGGCGGAGGCGGCGTCACCGGCGTCAAGGGCGACGCGGAGGCCAGCTACCGGCAGGGCAACGTCAACCTGACCCCGGCGAACATCGGCGCGGTGGCCAAGACTGGCGACACGATGATTGGCTACCTGACCGTGCCAAAGCTCATTATGAGTCCGACAAGCACGGAAGAGGACCTTTTTGTATTCGTCGCGGACAAAAATAAGGGCATATTCTTTAATAGCAGCACGCAAACACTGGATGTAATCTATTCTCTGTACAGCAACGGGCAATTTCTTTTCAGGGAATACAAGCCGGGGGCCAGCAACTTCGAAGATTATGTTCTCCCCGAACCGGACGGCACATCCGCAAGATACAGTATTCTATCCACAAAAATCGGCAAGGGGCAGGCGCAATCCGCGATAACACAGCTGGTAAATGATAATCAGTTGCACAACATTACGGTAAGTGCCGACTGTTGGGTATGCGCGTCGCTGCATGTGACGGCGAACACCAACGGCGTTGCGATAATACAACTCAATGGCATCCCCGTAATCAATAATGTGGCAACAAATGGATCTGCGAATTACTGGGCCAACGCACAATTCCCATGCAAGGCGGGAGCGACGCTGCAATACAGAATTTATACAAACGCGTCCGATTCATATATTTCATTCCTGACGGTATGACAAGGAGGGCGAACATAATGCGGCATGAAATCTATACGGTAGATGCGTATATCGTCGACGCCAACGGGACATTCAGCCAGCTTTCCGGCTATCCAAAGGCATTTGACAGCAAGCACTACAACAACGACGTGGACAAGGCCATGGCTCGGGCATACAGCGATTATCACGAAGTGCTGGGCGCGATGTACAAAGCCGATACCCGGCAGGTGCAGATAGCCGTGCTCATCGAGATGAGCACCGGCCTGATACTGGATATGCGGCGCGTGGGGGCGTTGGCCGATTTGCCCGACCCGGAGGCGGAAGGCGAGAATCAAGCATAAAGCGGAGGTGAGATCATGGCAACCGATTACAAGAAATACATCCTCTCCACCGGCACCCACTACATCAGCAACAGCGGCAGCGACGAGAACGGCAACATCAAGGGCGGCAAGGCCGGAGACCAGTCCGGAAAGGAGTGGTACCTGCGCAAGTGGTACTCCCGCCCCTGGACCTGTGTGCTGCGCTTCCCGGACATCATCGTCGCTACCCTGATCGCCCAGCTGGGCATCGACGCGGCGCTGAACGACAAGATCGGCTACGACCAGGGCCAGCGGGATTCCTTCTGGAAAGAGGTCCGGAAAGTGGGCTACCTGCCCGCGAAGATCAAGACGGCCTGCGAGGAGGATTGCACGGCGGGCGTCAACGGCGTCGTCCACTGCGCCGCCTACCTGCTGGACATCCCCGCGCTGAAGCAGATCCCGGAGACCGGCGTGCGCTCCTCCAACATGCGCCGCCTGTTCAAGGCGGCGGGCTTCCAGGTGCTGACCGACCCCAAGTATCTGAAAAGCGGCGACTACCTGCTGCCCGGTGACGTGCTGCTCTACGACAACCACCACGGCGCGACGAACGTCACCTGCGGCAAGAAGGTCCGGAGCAGCTACACCTACCGTGATGTGATCGACAACCTGGACGAGTACCGGGGCAAGGTCGACCCGGAGCCGGCGCCGGACAGCCTGCGCCGAGGCGACAGCGGCCCGGAGGTAGAGGCCATGCAGCAGCTGCTTTTGAAGTGGGAACCGAAATGCCTGCCGGAGTACGGCGCGGACGGGGACTTCGGAAAGGAGACCGAGGACGCGGTGAAGGCCTTCCAGAAGGAAAAGGGCCTGCCCGTGACCGGCGTCTACGACGCGACGACGGAGAAGGCCCTGATGGAAGCGGTCTGCGGCTGGGTGGAGATCACCGGCGGCGCCGTGAACGTGCGGGCCGCGCCAGGCACCGAAGCGAAGGACATCGGCACGGTTCACAAGGGCGACCGGCTGCCCTACCAGGGCGTCGCCCAACAGGCCGGGGGCCGGGACTGGTATCTCATCATCTATGAAAATCAGAACGGCTGGGTGTCCAGCAAGTACGCGGAGCTGATCAAATGAAACGGGCGCTTCGAATCGCCTTCGCCGTGGTCATGCTGACCGGAGCGCTTTTTATTGCCCTGGTGGCGGTGCGGCGTTGGGCGGGGTTCGAGGGCTATGACCCGTATTTCATCGACTACAACCAGCCGGGCGTCGACATCACGTCGGAGGGCCCGTAAACACTACAAAAGGAGCCGTGATCATGCGCCATGGACGTCACGCGACAAATACAGGCTGCCGTAGCCCGTGCCGACCTGCTGCTGTGCCAACTGGCGGCGATCCCGTGGAAGCGCCTCGCGGCGTCGCTGCTGCTGGCCGCGATGGTGATACATGTCGTTAAGGCGGTGATGAGAAATGAACGATGAACAGTATGCCGAGATCATTGGCGCGCTGCGGGCCAATGAGCAGGAACACGCCAGCTACAACCGCAGGCTGCACGAGCACGACGAGAAGATCGACAAGCTCCAACAGACGCAGATCCAGCTTGCCAACCTGACCAACGCGGTCAACAACCTGGCCAGCGGCATCGGCGAGGTCAAAACCGCCGTGCAAAGCGTGGACAAGCGGGTCGCCGACCTGGAGAAAGAGCCCGCCGACAAGTGGAAGAAGATCACCTGGGAGATCGTCAAGGCCGTGGTGCTGGCCGCCGCTGGCGCGGGCATCGCCATACTGACGAAGGGCGCGTGAGCGCCGGGAAGGAGATGAGATTATGAGAGACTGGGGCAAGTGGTTTAAGGCCGCCGGCGTGAGGGCCATCAAGACGGTGGCCCAGACCGCCGTGGCCACCATCGGCACGTCCGCCGCCATGGGGGACGTCAACTGGAAGCTGGTGCTGTCCAGCTCCGTGCTGGCGGGGATACTGAGCCTGCTGACATCCGTGGCGGGGCTGCCGGAAGTGCCGGAGGAATGACGCATGGAGAAGGATGTACGCACCGTCTCGGCGTTTGAGCACGAAAACAGCCTGATGCACTACGGCATGGTCAACAAGCGCTCCATGATCATGTTGATCTCGGTGTGTGTGACCTTCGTGCTGATCACGCTGATCTTCGTCATCGGCTACACCATCCGGGAGCGCAACTGGCTGGACACGTTGACCCGGATCAACACGGAGGTGGCTGAAAAATGGAGTACACCAACAGCCAAATCCGTGCCCTGATCGCGGAATACATACACAGCGAGCGCGACCGCAGGATCCTCGAACGCCGGCTGATCGACGGCATCACCTTCGATCGGCTGGCCGAGGAGTTCGACATGTCGGTCAGGCAGACCAAGAGCATCGTCTACAAGGCACAGGAACAATTATTCAAACATCTATAGGATGCACGATATTCGCCCTTCCACTTCATCGCGGAGGGGCGTCTTTTTTCGTACAATGATACCGAGGAGCTGTGGCCACAGTACTCCGAAATAAGCACAAAGGAGTGATTCCATGGAGTACGCATCCAAGGCCGTAGGAACGGCGGGTCTGTCCCTGGGCATCATCGGCACATCTCTCGGCGCGCTTGCCGGCGCGGGTGGGCTGGCCGGTCTGCTGGGCCTGAAGCCCAACGGCGGGGATCCGGGCGACCGTCCCGTGACCCGGTATGAGATGGGCCTGATCACCGAGAATACCCAGCTCAAGTCGCAGCAGTATACCGACATGCGGGCGAACGGTCTGCAGGCGCAGATCGGCCAGCAGGCGGTATGGAACGCGACGCAGGAGGGCGTTCTGCGCTGTCAGGCGCAGCAGCTGGCGCAGCTGTACACGCTGACGAAGCTGACCATCCCGAACGGCAACGTGTCGCCCGGCTGGGGTCCGGTAGAGGTCGTCCCCGTGGCGCCGATCATCGCCCCCACGGTGGCGGCTGACGTGGCCGTGACGGAGAAGATCAGGACCAAAGCCTGATGAACCATTCAGCCGCCGCGAGGCGATGCTTCGCGGCGGCGCATCATTGGAGGTAAACCATGAGGGTAAGCAGAAATCAGATCGTCAACGGCCTGGCGGCTTACATCCAGCAGGAGATCATGCCGAAGATGGACGACGACCGCGCGCTGAAGATTCTGTTCTCCGTGGCGGTCAACGCCATCAAGGCGAACGACAAGCTGATCGACAAGTACCTGGATAACGACATCGTCCGGGCGCTGACCGACGACGACGGCAGCGGCAACTATGACATCGAGCGCCTGATGGACTGGATCCGGGCCAGCGTCGAGGAGTACGGAGCCTTCCCGGTGATCGTGCCGCCGATACCGCTGGTGTCGCCCAGGGAGATCACGCTGCGCCTGGGACCGTCCGACATCATCGCCATCCAGCGGCAGATCGAGAACGCCGCAGAATAGGAGGAGCGCCATGAAGATCATAGAAACCCTGTCCGAGAAGATCTCCGAGGAAATCCACGACGCGGAGAGCTACGCCCAGCTGGCCCTCGAAACCCGGGAAGCCTACCCCGACCTGGCGCGGACGCTGTACGAGCTGTCCGTGGAGGAGATGGGCCACATGTCCCGGCTGCACACCGCCGTCGCGGCGATCATCGAGCAGTACCGGAAGGAAAAGGGCGAGCCGCCCGCCGCCATGATGGCGGTGTACGACTACCTGCACCGGCAACAGATCGGGAAAGCCGCCGAGGCAAAGGCCATGCAAAGCCTTTATCAGGAGGGCTGACTCACTTGCCTGAGAAAGCTGGATATGTTTTTAGGGGTAGCATGATATGAAGAATTCATCCTTCACACCATGCTACCCCTGTTTTGTGTCAAAAAAACTCATCGTAAGTATCAGGCACACGAGGGTATAGAATCAGGCTCAGGTGGTCGGTGGGGGCGTTGTTGCGTTGGCAGCGTTGGGTTTTGGTGTAGGTGATGTGATCGAGGACGGTGCGGAGGAGGGCGTTTTTCTCGGCGGGGGTGGCGGTGAGGTCGTAGGCGCCGAGGACGGTGCGGACCTGGGGGAGGATGGTGAGCACGGGATCCGGCTTCGGCGACGCGTCCAGGGCGGCGAGGGCTTGCCGGGTGGCGGCGATCCGGGCGTCCAGGTCGGCGCGGCGGTCCCGGAAGGTGGGCACGTCATAGACGCCCTGTTCGAGAAGGTCGAACAGGCGGGCCGCCTGCTGCTGGAGGGTGGCGAGCTGGTCCTCCAGCTGGGCCCGGGCGGCGGCGGAGGCGGCGCAGACGTCTGCGGAGGGGACAGGAACCGGGGCTTCGGCGGGGGCCTGGTAGGCGTCCAACCAGGCCCGCAGGCCGTCCAGGACGACGCCCTCCACCACGTTGATGTACGTCCCGGCGGTGGGGCAGTGCTGCGTGACACAGCCCAACAGGCCGTTGCTTCGGCGCTTGTCGCCCTTGTATTGCATCATCCTGCCACACTCGGCACAGATCACCAGCCCGGCCAGCGGGTTGGCGACCTGCGCCATTTTGTTTTTTGGCCGCTTTTCGTGGGTGGCGAACATCCTCTGGACCCGGTCGAACAGATCCCGGTCCACAATGGCTTCATGGTGGCCGTCCACCAGCAGCGCGCCGGCGTTGCGTGGGCGGGTGCTGACCCGCTTGCCGTCCCGTATGGCATATTGGGTGGTCCGCTGGTTCCACTGGACCTTGCCGATGTAGGCGGGATTCTGGAGCATGTGGCGGATGTAGGAGGGCTCGAAGCGGTGGCCGAGGTCGGTGCGCAGACCCATGCCGTTGAGCCTGTCGGCGATCACCGCCGCGCCCACCTCCCGGCCCTCCATGCCGTAGGCGTACCAGCCGAACACGGCGCGCACGATCTCCGCCTTCTCCGGCACCGGCTTCAGGCTCCAGCCCTTGCGTCCCTGGAGCTTGACGCGCTCATAGCCGTACACCGGGCGGGAGCCCATGTAGCAGCCATCCATGGCCGAGGCCAGGCGTCCCCGCTGCATCCTCTTTTTAATCATGCTGTATTCGCGCCGGGAGAAGAACAGCTTGATTTCAAAAAATTCCGCGTCGGAATCGTCGGCGGGGTCATAAATTTTATCCGGCGTCACGATCAGGACGCCGGCGTACATGAAGGTCTGCATGATCACGCCCTGGTCGATGGAATCGCCGCGCCCGAGGCGGTCCACGTCCACCACCAGCACTCCGTCCCACAGCCCCGCGCCCACGTCCTCCAACAGCTGCCGGACCTGTGGCCGCTCGGCGATGGTGTCTCCGGAGACGATCTCCCGATACCACCGGGCCACGCGGACGCCGAGGCGGTCGGCCAGGTCGGCCAGCTGCCTCTCATGCCGCGCCAGCGTCTCCCCCTGGCCGAGGGCCTCCAGCTCCATGTCCCGGCGGGACTTGCGCAGGTAGGCGCAGTAAAGGCCGTTGGGCCTGATGGTTCCCATGACTACCTCCCCATCTTAATCTCGTCAGTTTCAAATGCGACATAGGCTTCAGTCTGAACCCGCAGGGCGTGGAGATCGTCGAGAGCCTGGGCGGCGGCGAAGAAGATGAGGCTGGACACCAGTCCGGCCACTATGCCGACGGCCAGACCGATGAGCGTGGCCGAGGCGTTGGCGGCCTGACGGGACATGACGCCCGCCTGGGCGAGGACGTTGGCAAGCACCGGGCCGCCGACGGTGGCGCCGAGGAGGATGTAGCCGACCACTTGGAGCACGCCCAGGGCCTTGAGGGTGCGCACAATCCAGCCGGACTTCGCGGCTTCTTCCATGTATTTGGGGAAGAGGTAGAATTTCATGGAGTGACCTCCTTATCTATCCAGCTTTTTATTCAGCCGGTCCAGCTGGCGGATGATGATCCAATTTTGCTCCACCAGAGCTCGAAGGAACGACATCTTTGCAGAGTCGACACTGCTGCCGTTGAAGATGTTGGACAATTCGATCAGGCCGTTCCCCATCAGAGAGTTGGCAATGGTACGTACAGACTCCATATCTTTCGGGTCAAGTTCGGACAATCCGTATTTATCCATCATGGTCTGAGCCTTGCGGGCTGCTTTGTCCTCTTTTGTTTCCTTTGCTCCAAACAGCGCCATAGATCATACCCCCTTATAATTGTCTATGTAAATATCATAATCGCCCATGCCTGCCTCTATGGACTGTTCACGAACGAAGTCCCGACAACAGGCATGAGGTTATTAATCACTGCGGCTTTGATTTGATATGGCGCGACGCGAATGCGCGCGGCGGCGAAGAGCTCCTGCTCGTACAATTCCAGCACCATCCGAATAAATTCAGGCGTCACGTCAAAAATACGCACCAGTATTTCGGCAAACAACAGCCCCCGGTGCATCGCCCGCTTCAGATCGTCCAGCGGCACAAGCAGCTCGGCGGCAAACCGGTTGGCGTGGCGTTCGCATAGCTCCCGGTCGCATCTTTGGGTATTGACGGTGTAAAAGCTGTTCGTTTGACAGTGCCCGATCTCATGGGCCAGGACGCATTTGTACTCGGTGTCGCTGCTGCATTTGCGCCGGTCGATGGCGATGTGCCCGCCGTACAGAGACACGGCGCGAAGCTCGAGCATCGGGAAATCATAGATTGAAATGCCCTGATTGCCGGCGATTTCGTATAGCTGCTCAATCGTCATGCGCTGCCTTCGCTTTCGTTTCCTGTTCGTGAATAAAGCGCGCGAATTGAAGCAAGTCCATCTTCCCGTTTTCCGAAAGCTCATGCGTTACGCCATAAAGGGCGAATTCAATGTCGGAGAGCCCGGGAGATTGCGCGGGGTGCTGGTCGCCGACAGGAGTCGTCTGTTCATCTTCATCTGGAAAGAAGAATATGAAATTGCCGTCCTTGTGGTCTACGGTAAGATCGCCTATGGAAACCCCGAGTTTTTCGGCATAATCAGCCACCACCGATATTTTAGGGGAACGCTGCCCATTTTCATATCGACTGAGAACCTGCTTCGACGTGCCGAGCAAGACGGCAAGCTCGTCTTGAGTCATACCTTTTTCTTTGCGAATTTTACGTAAATTATCACCGAACGTACTCATTAAATCCGCCCCCCGCTTGAATTGCTTCTACTATATCATAAGTAGTCACCAAAATCAAGACCCAAAAATCAATAAAAAGAAATAGTCACCAAATAGTTGACTTTTGGAAAGATTGATGCTATAATTCGCTTGTAACCAAACGGATGACAGAAAGGAGGGAAGTGATAATGTCTAAGGTCGTAGAATTGCGAGGCCTTATTTATGGCAAATATGACACAGAATCCCAGTTGGCTAATGAATTGGGATGGACTAAGCAACGCCTTAATATCATAACTACCGGCAGAAGAGAGCCGAGTTTGGAAGAAGTAGAGGCATTAGCTCAGAAGTTGGATAAGTCCGTGGAGGATATGGTGTATATTTTTTTACGCCATAAGTCACCAAATGGGCAACGATTCCAAACTGCATGACATGGGAGGGGCAGGATGAAGGAACAGATCAGATCATCCGAAGAGCAGCCGAATCAGTATGGACATGGCCGCGCTGACAATCGCGCTGATTATTCCGCTGACGATCATCGTGCGCCGGTTGAGTTCGGCAAGATAGTACGCGTGCTGCTGGGCCCTTGCCTCATAGGCAGCCTGATCGGCACGGTCCTGGGCGCGCTGCTGATTCGCCTGTTGGGTTTGGGCTAACAGGTCGAAGCCCTTGCCGGAGAGGCTATAGACGATGGAGCCGTCGCCGTACCAGTTGGAGGAACGGGCGAGGAGGTTTGCGTGGTAGAGATCGGAGAGCCGTTTTTCAGCGGATTCGCCGATGAAGGCCGCCAGCGTCGCAGCATCGACGGAATGATTCGGGCAGGAATGAACATATTCGAGGATTTCAAGATTCGATTTCAGCATGGAGAGCACCCCTTTCGGGGCGATTATAGCACGACAGAGTTGAGGGGCGCAAGGGACCGGGGGACCTCATCCGACCCGGCCAGAGGCCGGGCCACCTTCCCCACCGGGGGAAGGCTTTTGGAACCGGGAAACCGGGGGAAGGCTTTTGGAAGGACGACATACCATTGACCGAGGTGAACATCATGGCGATTGTAAAGACCATCATCAGCGGCACCGCCGTCGTGCATATCGACGACAGCTGCTGCGCGGGCGTGAGCCGGGAGGAGATGGCCCGCCGGTGGGCCGAGGTGGACCGGGTCATATGGCAGATCAACCGGGACGCAGCCGGGAGGGCGGAGGGGTTGGCCGAGCGACAAGGACCTCATCCGTCAGCGCCTTCGGCGCTGCCACCTTCCCCGACGCGAAGCGAGTCCTTTAGGGCACCGGGGGAAGGCTAAGGGGCCGCAGACGTATGCGGGATGAACACGGAAAGGACGTGGAGATCATGCCCACCATCATCATGACCATCAAGCGCCGCCACCTGCGGAACATGGAGAGCGGGTTGAAGCGGTGGGAGCTGCGGAAGACGCTGCCGAGGATGGTTGACGGGAAGCCCTGCCGGGTGCTGCTTTGCGAAAGCGGCGGGCGGGGCGAGATCGCCGCCGAGTTCGTGATGGACGCCTGGCGCGATTTGACGGACGTGGAGCCGGTGGAGCTGGCCCGGCTGGGGTGCATCACCGCCGCCGAGGCGGAGGGCTACCGGAAGAAGGGCCGGGGGAAGCTGTACGGCTGGCACGTGACCAAATTCAGACGCTACCCTGCGGAGGGCAGGCCGAGGCACATCAACGACGTGGGCCTGACCAGGCCGCCGCAGAGCTGGCAATATGTGAGGGTGCCCTATGGGGCGCTGACCATCGACTGAGAGAAAGGGAGGAACACATCATGGCAAAGTACAGGATCAGGGTGGAGTGTTTGGACGGGAGCGAGGTGCTGGACGAGGAATACAAGGCGGGGATTGAGTGCGATGGGTTTGTGCTGATCAGCAGGCACAAAGACGGCGTCGGGGTCGGTATCGAGCGCATGAGCATCGACCACATCTCCGACGCCATCGCGAAGAGTGACAAGCTCGCACAGTCCGCCATATTGGCCGAGGCCAAGCGCAGGGTTTACCAGATGGCGGGCCGCGAGATGATTTCCAAGGAGATCATCAACGGGCTGGACATTTAGAGAGGAGGGGCCGGGATGAAGTTCCGGGCGCTGCGGGAGAAGTGCGAGGCCAAGGCGTGGCGGCTGATCGTGGAGAAGGGCAGCGGGAAGACCGAGCTCTGCGAGGTCCACACGCTGTACACGGTGGAGCCGAAGCGCAAGTTGTCGAAGTGGGACGAAGCCGAGGTCGCGGGCTTTACGGCGACGGTGACCAAGTGGCCGGTGGGCTACGTGAACACGGTGGAGGTGAAGCTGCGTGTCTGAGCAGAGGCGGGCCACGGTGGTGCTGATCCAGCGGGGCGACCCGGAGATCGCCGGGGCGCTGATGGCCGGGGTGATGGCGGGGCGCGTGGAAGCAGAGAGGACGGCCACAGAGGTTGTCCGAGCGTCGAGGACCTCATCCGTCAGCGCCGAAGGCGCTGCCACCTTCCCCACCGGGGGAAGGCTTTGGGAAGACCAGGGAGCCGTCGAATCGGTGGAGATCGTCACCGTACAGCGGGACAAGTGGCGGCGGGTGGCGCGGCAGGTGAGGATCGCGGTCGGGAACGACAAGACCGCCGAGGATTACCGGCTGATGATCATCAAGGCCCGGGGCGATTACGCCGTCCACCGCCGCACGGGCCCCGCCCACGCCGTCGCCCGGAAGCTGCTGCTGGCCTGGGTGATGCTCTGCCAGGGCATCCGGCGGGCGTATCGGGCCCAGGAGAAGGTGCTGAAACCGTGACGAAGGCCGAGGAAAAGCGCCGGGAAAAGGCGCGGGCGCTGCGTTACCGGAAGCCCGCCGTGAAGGATCTGAACATCCCCGAGATACTGGCGCAGCTGACGGAGATCGAAGAGGAATGCGCCGAGGTGCACTGGTATTGCGACAGCGAGGACGGCTGGGACACGCTGCTGAACGCGCTGGACGGGGACGACGACGACGCCTGGGAGTTCAAGACGGCGTTTGCCGAACTGGAAGGCCAGTGCGAGAAGATGCGGGACGACCTGACGGACGATTTCAGCATGGCGATGGGCGTCACCGAGGGCTTCGACCTGTTCTTCGCTGGCATCGGGGCCGGTGCCGTGACCGGCGGCATGTACGGCTTCGACGACTACGAGCAGGATTACTTCGGCCTGGAGCCGGGGTGGCAGTCGGAGCAGGCGGAGCGGGAAGCCGCCGGGAAGCTGAAGCGGCTGACCAAGGACGAGCTGATCGCCACGGCGGGGCGGTGCTTCCGGATCGCGGTGAACTTTATCAGCCTGCGGCTGCGGTACGACAACCTGAAGGCCGCCATGGACATCCTCAGGGAGCAGAACACCGCGCTGTTGCAGCAGGTGAAGGCCATCGAGGACCTTTACGACAAGGCCGAGGCCGAGGGCTTCAGAGAGTACGACTTCACCCGGGGAGAAAATGAGAAGGCGCTGGACCGGCTGCTGAACGCGCTGCCGGACCGGGCGTGGATTGAGTAAGTTTCAGCAAGTTACAGACAAGTTTGAACACCTACAAAGGAGTTGGAGATCATGCCGAAGAGCTATCCCGGGTGGCGGGGCGTGTGGTACGTGTACAACCACGTCACGGGGGAGTTTGTGCGCAGCATGACCGGGCGCACGGGGGTACAGTGGACGCCGGGGATCAAGTACGCCCGGTCCTACAAAAACCCATCCCAGGCGCAGCTTTGCGCCACGCGGCTGAACGCCCGGCTGCATCACCCCGGCAGCGCCTGTTGGCCCTGCCAGCCGGTGAGCGTGGTGTCCGGGGAGGCGGCGCGTTGCCTGGACCTGATCAACCGCAGGGACGGGCGGCGCGGGAAAGGCCATGGCGAGGCACGTCATCTTTGACACCTGGCAGCGCAAATGGCTGGCGCTGGCGTCCATGCCCACGGGGGATCCCCGGATCACCGTGACGCGGTGGACGCATGACCGGGACAAGGCGTTCGCCTTCGCCTCCATCGGCGCGGCCCGGAGGATGGCCGAGGCGCTGGGGGGCGGGGAACAGTTTGAGGTGAAGCGGAAGGGGTAGGAATGAGGGGGACCGGGGGACCTCATCCGCCTGCTGCGCAGGCACCTTCCCCAACGGGGGAAGGCTTTGGGAACGGGAAGGCTTTTGAAGATGAGAAAGGGGTATTTTTATGAACACAAGTATCGGGATGCACATTTACAACGGCATGGGGGCGGCGGCCTGTGTGCTGGGGTTTCTGTTCGTGATCGTCGCGGCGGCGGCGGCGTTTTTCCTGATCGCCTATGGGATACTGCTGATCGCCCAGGCGGGGGAGAAGGGGCACCGGGAGGAGGTGAGGCGTCGTGGCAGAGCGCAGGACAGCGGCTACCAGCCATCAGGACAATTTGAGGCAGTGGGGCGTCACGTGCGAAAGGGCCTGTGAGGCCATGATCGCCGACATCCGGGCCGGGAAGCTGTGGGACGACACCATGGCGGGGCACTTTGAATACCTGCGGCACCTGAAGGGCCGGTGG
>JAEIGA010004187.1_pt1 | contig 22354 bp, 31 predicted proteins | sample 9270691 | NCBI WGS metagenome assembly JAEIGA01 (sample SAMN17057246, study PRJNA624740) | gut metagenome | biome: biome; isolation source: fecal sample | host: Bos grunniens | place: China: Xizang | collected 2019 | reverse complement strand
TTAGAAATATTACGGGCGGTCTTCTCAGCACGATGTTTGATGATAAAACTACCGAATCCACGAAGGTACACTTCATTTCCGTTTATCATAGAGGTCTTGATGGTCTCCATGAGACCTTCAACAACTGTTAATACACACTGCTTTTCAATGCCAGTCTTCGCTGAAATCTCAGCCACAATTTCTGCCTTTGTCATAATAGATAGCTATAAATTTATAAAATTCAAAAAGGGTTGCAAAGATAGTGCTTTTCATTAAGAATGACGATTAAACATTATTATAAATTCCCTAAATATGACTATTTGAGATGAGTATAGATTAAGTTGTATGATTTCATAATAAATCATTATAATTTCGCTCCAATTAATCATATTAGATTTTAACGGTCAAAATCTCATTAATTTCTGTTAAATAATTCTGACTATGATGCTCGCATTTCACCTTCCATTTCTGATTTTTATCCCCTTCGGCCATCAGTTTTATTGTCTTTAATCCATATCAATAGTAATATCGAAATATTCAAAAATATAATTTTTTCTCATTTTAAGAAAGATATTATAATAAAACAATCGTATATTGGACATACACCCAATTATGCATGTTTAAAACGAATATTTATTCAAACAGCATACATTTCTTTCTTAATTAAATCAATATAAAATAATAAAAATAAAGTTAGCATCCCAAATTATTGGCATGAATTTACTTAATTTTGAAATAAATTTTATAAATTTGCAGTGTGGATAAATATATACTGACGAAATTTATCCGAAATGAAAGGTTAAAATATGAAACAAGAAGACCGACAATATATAGAATCTTTAACAGACAAAGAGATTGTTGAAGCGATTCTAAACCGAGATGCGACAATAACGCGTCTATACTTCTACGAGAAGTGCTATCCACTTTTCAAAGCTTGTTATGACAAGTACTATACTGATTGCGAGACTTGTCTAGAATTCATTAATCAAATTTACTTGCTAATAATGACTCCACGTAAGACTACTGGAGAAGCACCATTGCAGTCATTTGGTTTCCGCTGTACATTGACTATGTGGTTAAAAATACTTGCTGAGAATTATTGTAAGCAGTTGTTTAAAGTAAAAATTGAATTTTCTGATTCAGAAATTGCCACCAGTGATAGATTTATACCTACTGAAGGCTCATTAGAATTAGATTTCAGTACAATATATTCCTCAGATGTCAAAAGAGTGCTTGAGATGATGCCTAATGCACGTTATAGTCGTCTTATAGAATTGAGATATGTTGAGGAGAAAACTAATGAAGAAACCGCAATGGCTTTAGAAATGACGATGGATAACTACTACAATAAGCATAAACTTGCGAAAGCTCAGTTTTGTAACATTCTAAAAAAGGAGGGTTTGCTATGATTAACTACGAAAAGTTAGATGAATTAATGGAGCTTCCTATCTCTGAAGAAATGTTAGGAGCATATTTGGAAGGGAATTTACATGGTGCAGAATTGCGCGAAGTGCAAAATATAGTAGAAAAGGATTCTTTTGTTGCAGATTTAATCTCAAGTACTGACGACGTGTTGCAGATGAACAATGATTTATCAAATCCATGGGCGGATACTATTGCAGATGATTTTAGCGGTAATACAGATTTCCAATTGATTAATTCAGATAGTTTTGTGTTACCTGAAATCGTTTTAGATATGCCTTTGGGTATTGAAGCAGATATTATTCAAGATACGACATTGGCGCAGTTGCAAGGAGAATTAGAGGATGGAACAATTCATCCTAATATTGATGAATTTGATGCAGGAGTTAGTGGGTATGAAAATCTAAATAGTGATTTTTAAATTCTTAAGTAGATGACATTATGGGATTAGATGCAATAGCAAAAACGATATCAGCAGGTGGAAGTTCGCCATTCTTTTTTACCTGTGCCATTCAATCAATGGTGTTTGGTGAAATGGGAAGAAAGCATCAAGAAGAATTGATGTCAACAAACCTTGAGTTCAAGGAAAGAATGGCGGCTATTAGAGATGAATACTCTAGGGAGAAACTTGATGAACAATTATTGTTTAGACGAGAAAGTTATGAACTCGGTAAACAATACCAGATTCATCAAACTGCCATGATGAATGAATCGAGACGAAAGCAGATTGAATTTCATAATTTCTGTCAACATTATTGGCCACTTAATTATGATATATATGCAGTCATGAAGGAGCAATCAAAATCTCTCTCCTGTTGTCATATTGTTCCGATGAGGGTTCTTATCGCAAAAACAGAAGTTACAACTTATGATAAGAAACATCGCGAAGTATCATATGGAGAGTTCTGTGAACTTGTCACCGACAATTTGAGAGGTTTGCAAGGCATAGAAATTCAAACTCGACCATGGAAACAAGGCTGTAAAAGTATAATATGTGAGTCAATGAACCTCAATTATATAATGCAGGGCGTTCCTACGCTTCTTGTTTTTCCATATCAGCTTGGAGACACATATGGTGTGGAGATTGCAACCTGGTCGTTTAATCGGGGTATAAGATCAATGAATCAATCAAAGATTTTAACTATTAAGGGTTTTGATTCGCAAATATCAATAGACAAGGTTGTTGCATCAATCTCTGCTATTGTTGGCATGACTAGAGATGCTTACATGTTAGCTGAATATCATACTCCCATAGCATTCCCTAAAATGATTAATGAAAACATGTTGTCTTGTCCTGAAATAAAAGCAATGTTAAAACAACATTATAAAGAACTTGCTCAGTGCGTAGAAACAACAGAAACATACAAGTCAATATGTACACCAAAAGAATTTGAAGAGATAACTCTCTCTCTCACTTCTACTAACAAACTCTTAAAGTAATAAGGTATGAGCGTTACACTACTTTTAACAACAATAGCCGCGCAGGTTGGCTCAGCCTACTTTAATAGTAAAAGAAGTAAGACACAATCAGCTGAGTTAGCAGAACAACAGCAGCGACTCGAAGAGAAAATAATGCTGCAAGGCATAGAGAATTCTCGGGAGGAGTATGCACAAGTATGTGCATTACAGAGGGAAATTGAACAATTGATGCAAAAAGATAGACTGGAATTAATTCAGCAAAACTATATCACAAGTATTGAATTAGATGCCTATAATGTATCTTTGGAACATTGGCCACTGTTTACACCACCTTATGTGATTAAGGGACAAGTTATAGATGGTTTAAATGGAGTCAATTCGAATGATGCAATTCCTTTAAATTGCATCATGACAACATCTATGCACCCCAAGTTTAATCAGAAAATTTTTCCACAGTTGGAAGAAAGATTAGCACTTTTTTGTAGTAAGCATTGGAACTCTTCTCAACCCAACTCTATTCGTTTCTACCAGAATGCGTGGAGAGATAACATCGTTGATTTAGGCTCTCGTATAATAGATTTATATGCGCATTTAGATGATGTTCCAACAATTGTATTGTCGCCTGTTGTTCGAGATGGAAAAATAACTTTTCGGATATATTGGTGGGGAATATCCGAAAATCCTATAGATCAACATACAAACGAACCAATGGTATATGATCCTGAGTTATCTATTACGATTACTGATGAGTTATCCTTATCAGAAGTACAAATTAATAGCATTGTTGATGAGTTAGCAAATAAGCTAGCAGCAATCGTTAGTTTTTTTGCTGATCAATATTATTGGAACTTTTATAAGTACCCCATTAATCTTCCTAAACTCATTGCTACAAATGCATTAAATATACAATACGAGATAAAGAAAGAAATAATTTCGGCTCTAATAAAAGTACTAGATAACAATGCAGAATCAAAAGATACCATTAGTCGCTTAGTTTATGTTAAGAGTTTACAACAGGTCAGTAGTGAATTCGATATACATGAAGTCATAAATAGAGAAGTAAAAAATATTAGAAAATGCAAACTACTTCAAGTAGATGCATTGAATGAACTTTTGGATATAAATAAAAGTAAAGATGTTATACAATTAATCGATAAATATACAGAAGAATTTATTGAGGAAATAGAGATTATTGATGATGCAATATTGAACTTTGAATATTTGCATAATTTTGTTAACCTTAATATGTCAAAAGCATTTAATTGCTTCTCTTTCTCATATGTTGAATGGAGCCCAAACATTGTCATTGGGTGCTTTTGCAATCAAGATTACGAACCATGCATATTTAATATTTCTAACACTAGTAGATTCTTCGTTTTCATAACATCTGAGGCTCCTTTAAACGAGAAGCCCTATCCTACTTTCGAAATCAATGTGATTCCTATTAATAACAATATTTTAAAAGATTTTAATATGGCAAAAAATGATGGATTTAGACAGCGTTTAGGCAGAAGGCTCATAAACGTAGGTCAAAAACTTATTGAAGAGAGTACTACCAATAATCATGGCAAAAACTCACCGTGGGACAACACCTCATCAAATTCAGTGGATGAACTTCAGTTCATATCAAATTTTTTTATAAGCGGGGTAGATAATGGTAGTATTCAATACACAAAATCTGGAGATAATCTTAGTATGAGAGATGTGCTTGATTGGTTAGATAATTTATCTGATGAAGCTGTTGGTAACAACAATCAAGTTTATGTAGTTAAAGCCAATTATGCCGCTAAAAAGGTGTTGCTTTATTGTGTATTTTTGGCCAAAGATGACAGATTTAATTTAAATCTACCTCATAAACATTGCTTTATATGCAATACAGAATCTGAAGAAATGCAAAATTTATTTGCGGGTAAAAAAGTATATATTATTCCTTTTGAAAATTAAATAGCTATGGGTTTTTTTAGTGACATGTGGGAAGGTGCCAAACAGATTGTAGGAGGCATCGGTAAAATTATCGGAACAGTAATTGATGTTCTAATTGAAGGAGCATTTTTCCTTGTTGGTATCGTCTTCGATGCGGTAATCAAACTTTTTGAATGGATTGATGATACAATTGATGCAATCATCGAGTTAGTTGGTTCTTTTTTTACAAGCAAAGACAAACCAGGAGAATCAAATGTTTTGCCACCAACTCCAGAAGTAATTGACGTAATCGGGAAATATGACAAAGAATATGGTACGACATATGTGAGAAGTGCGAAGGAAGGCAAAGCAACTATAGGAGCTATACAAGACGGAAATGGAAAAGTAGTCGGTGCAAGAATTGTTGGTTCTGACAGGGGATTCGATTCTCAAATCAGTTCTGCACATAAGAGAAATAGAACTTTTGCAAACAAAATTAAATAATTCAAAATGAAAACTCCATATATCATTACTGTAATTTTGAGTGCCTTTATGGTTGGAGGATATTTACTCCTCAAAAAAAGAAAAGGTATAGTTAGTGATGTGTTTAATGATTCTGAAATACAAAGAATTAAAACACTAAAACTTGAGAACGTGTTGAATTGGGCCGTAAGTGTGATAAACTCCAAGGAAATTGAGAACTCATCAATTGAAATCAATGTATTGCCCAATAAAGCAACAATTGAAACATTTAAGGGTGCTTTAAAATTAGATGACAAGTCTATGGCACATTGTTATTTAATTCTAATATTGCAATCCAATAATGTTGTATCTAGAAAACTTGTTATATCTGACGAAATATCAAGTGAACTAGATTGTTTAAAAAATAATAAAATTTTTGCAATCCCTGTAGAATAATGTTATCTGCTATAATAATCGGCGCATTGATTTTAGGGGCTGTTGCTTTAGTGCTCTATATAGACTATTTAAGCGAATCTGCCTTAAGGAACAAACTATCCACAGAATTACCTCAAACTACATACGCTGATGTTGAATCTATTTCAAAAGAATATGGAAAGGAATATGGAACAACATATAAGCTAAAGGCGCACCAAAAAGATGGCTCATCAAAGACCATTGAAGTAAAGTGTAATAGCAGTAGTCTATCTAGGTACTCAAGAATAAAAATGTAATATGGAGATTAAGTATAGTTTAAAGTCTCATAATTGTAAATCAACATTAGAGGCCTCTTATGCTTTAGAAGGCATTAAAACCCAAGTTAATAAACTAATAGATAAGAAGCTCAGAGATTACATCAAAAACAGTCCTGTTGACATATACATAACAATAATTGGAGATCCATCTACTAATGAGTTGGAAAATGCTCACATGCATAACTCTAAAGTATATAGTGTATTGTCAGAAAAACTATTAAGTGATGTGAATTTTTACACTTTTCGCAATCGTTTAGGCTCTATAAGTATTGGAAATTCTCTAGAAAATTGCTTGATTGCCATTGGTCTATCAGAATTTAGTATAAAACAGACGAATTCAGGTCAATCAAACGAAGAAGATGAGGATAAGCCGATATTTATTGCAAAAGAACCTAAATACACTTTGGAAGATGTCTTATTATCCAATGAAGCAAAAGAAAAATTGATGAGAGCTCTATCTATTATCGAAAATAAAGAACTCATTTTTGATAAGTGGGGGTTTTCAAAGATAGATAAAGCAACAAAGTCTATTATTTGTTTTTATGGACCTGCTGGTACTGGTAAAACTATGACAGCAGAAGCCATAGGTGCATATTTAGGAAAAAAAATTGTACATTCTAGTTATGCGCAAATTGAATCTCAATGGGTTGGTGTTGGAGCAAAAAATCTTCATGCTATTTTCAATTTTGCTGCTGAAAATGACGCAGTCTTATTTTTTGATGAAGCAGATTCTTTCTTAAGTAGTAGAATTGAAGCAACAAAAGGTGGTTCTGATAAGCACTATAATAGAATGTCTAATGAACTCTTTCAGTTATTAGAAGACTTCAATGGATGTGTTGTATTTGCAACTAATCTTCTAACTGATGTTGATGCTGCATTTAAGTCTAGAATTATTGATTCTATTAAATTTGAGCTACCAGATCTTAACGATAGGGTTAAACTGATAAAGTTGATGTTGCCAGCAGAATTCCCCCTTGAAGAAGAATTGACTGAAGAAGCTTTGACCGAATTAGCAGATATAGCAGATGGTTTCTCTGGAAGAGATATCAGAAAATCAATACTTCTTTCATTAGCTGAAGCTGCCATACAAAATAGGACTAAAGGCTCTAATGCATTTGGTCTAAACGAATTAAAAGCTGGTTTCCTAGAAGTTCGTGATGTTAAAGAAAAGATGTTGGCTGAACAAGGATTCATACCGAATGAGGTTGTAGATAATCTCCTAAGTACACAAAAAAAGAACGAACATATAGTAGACATGGCTATATATGCGATGTATAGTGATGGAGAACTGCAAGAAGAAGAACAGGCCGTTCTAAATGAACTATCTAAAGGATTGTTGGGAACCCCTATAGAAACTCCTATTAAATTACCAGAAATATCGTTGCAAGAAATTTGTTCTGATTCAGTAAAAAATCATTGGGAGAAAGAGATCCTAGATGTTGCGATTAGAATAATTGCCTCTGATTGTAAAATAGATGAGTGTGAGAATGCGTTTTTATCTCAAGTTATGGGGTATTTAAACATCTCAGAAGAGATGCAAGCTTCGACACTTAATTATGTGCAGTCATTAGCAGATACAAATATTCTATGGAAAGAAATAGCTATTAAGCTATAAAGGCAAGTGATAGATTTTAGTAATAACATACTCTTTACCATCAAACAATAAATAGTTAATTATGGCAAACCCTATTGATTTTCACCCAACAGGTGACGTGGAATTCGACAATTTAATGAATGAAGTAAATGCTGAAATTATGGCTACAAATGATTTTTTGCTACCCGATGAGATGGTATTGAGTGCTGTGACAAAGTCATGTAACTTTTTCAATCTTCCAGAAGTACCCGTTATTCACGCGGATGGCACTTGTGTATGGCCAAACAACACAACGACCTATGCAGATGATGTTCTTGGCTTCAATCGAGCAGAGTTGATGAGTATGGGTATCTCTGGAGAGGATTCTTTGACTCTCATCTACACCCATGAGTGTGCTCACAGAACATTGCAAGGTGCGTATAATGACCCATGGGAAGAAGAACTGGCTTGTGATTTCTTTGCTGGAGTTCATGCTGGATTGCGAGACATCAATATCGATAATTTCGAGGCTGCTTTAGGTGCGACTACTGGTGGTGCTTCACACCCAGCAGGTGCTCTACGCGCTGAGTTTATTGAGTATGGCCAGAAGATTGCTGACGAAATGCAAGAACGCGGTATTGAGGTTACATACGAAGGATGTCTTGAGAGACTAAATCAGCACCTTGAGGAGAAGGAAGGATTGATAGCTGAGTATCGTCAGCGTATTGATCCTACATACCATAGTCTCACTGAAGATGAGATGTTGGCTCAGAACGCTAGTGCTGATTTGACAGATGACTCTGCTCATGCAAATGTTTCAGGAGAGAGTTGTGGTAGCATTGGTTTGGTAGAACCTGCTTCTATAGACGATGTCGAACCACATTTCAATGTATCTGGTGAAACTTTGGGAAGTATCGGTTTAGCTGAAGATGTTACTATAGATGAGGATAGCGTCAAGGGACTGACAAAAGCTGAAATTGACCGCAAAATTGCCAAGGCAGAAAAAGAAGAGCGGTACTATAAGGGCATGGTTGAGCATGAATTGTCTATGGCGAAACATAGTACAGACAATGCCGGTAGAGAGTATCATACATCTAAGGCTAGCAATTTTGCAAAAGAGGCTACGAAATGGCATGAGGAAGCAATTAAATGGAAGTATACAAAACCTGATGAGAAGTAATGTGCAAATCTCATATTTTGTAACTGACTGAAATTATATTCTCAGCAGAATACATCATAACTTATAGGATTATTTGAGTACTTGCACAAAGACTTAAATAATCCTATTGTGTTTTCAAAAACTAATAAGCAATATGATAATTGACGAGCAATTTATAACCACTGGTATAATTGAGCCTCGAATAGATATAGATGGCGCTCCTTTTTCTTGTGAAATTGATGATAATGAGATGCTTGATGGGATAATACCTCATCAATCAGAATCTATATGGGATAACATTTGTTTAAATGCTTTTGAAACAGAAGCACTAATAGGCATCGAACGCCATAGAATCGCAACTGACGGAGCTGGTATTACTACCCTCGTAGGATTCCATGGTTGCCCACTATCATGTTCATATTGTCTTAATCCTCAATGTAATATTGAAAATGGTTTTTCTCGTTGGATTACGCCTCAAACATTGTTTGATGAAATGCTAAAGGATGATATATATTTCAGGGCGACAGGAGGTGGTGTTACATTTGGTGGTGGAGAGCCTTTATTGCAGTATGAGTTTATAAAAAAGTTTAAGAGTATTCTTGACGAGTATAATTTTATTCCAAATAATGCTTTCGTTAGAAACAATTGGAAGATAGCGGTTGAAACGTCCCTAAATGTACCATTAGAGAACCTGAAAATTCTGCAGGAGGCAATTGAAGAGTATATAATTGATATTAAGGATATGAATCCTGAAATATACCAAAGATATACAAAGAGTAACAATAATCGAGTTATTGAGAATCTCAAGTGGCTCATAGAACAAGGATTATCTGACTCACTTTTTATCAGGGTGCCACATATTCCAGAATATAATACGGAAGAGGACGTAGAAGCATCGGTTCATTCATTAAAAAAACTAGGTATAAAGAATATTGAGAAGTTTCAATACATTGTTCAACAAGATAATGATAATGGTAAATATATTGTCGCGAATGGCAAGACTGTTTGTGCAGCATTGAAGCAAATACGAATTGATATTGCAAAATCAAATGGTATATTTTATGAGCCCTCAACATGTCATTATGAGGGCGAATGTCCTGGCACGTGCCCAAAATGTGAACATGAACTTAATGAAATATCATTGCAAATGGAACAAAAATAAATACAAATAATATGATTATTGGATATATTTACTCTCCATTATTGAATCTATTTAATGGTGAGAATTCTGAAATTCAGGACAGCATTCATTGGGCAGATGAAAAATATGATAGCGTATGCAAAAGTGGTGACAGAGCAGTTGCCATACTTTTCTTACGAGAGCAATCTGTATATAGAAGTTTAATCGTCACCCAAGACGGAGTTCAAAGGCGATACGAAGATTCCAAAATGGTTTTAAGCAACTATAATGATTCCCACCTTGAAGAAAGCCAGATTGAGTCTTTAAGAAAAAATGGTTATATAATAATCAAAAAATATAAATGATATGGGATTATTAGATTCGTTACTATCCGTATTAGTTCAACCCGTGGGGCTTATACATATTGATTACAATCATAAATTCGTTGATGAGGCTATTGAATGGGCAGACGAACAATATTCTCATTGTGGAGAAAATGTAGAGAATGCGTTTGTATGCCTTGAATTGCATAGTAACATACTGGTTAGACGATTTTACTATACGCAAGAAAAACAGACGTTTTCTAAAGAGTTTCCAGAAAGAGTCGATATTAACTCTCTTGAAGAAGAGGTTTTGCAGACTAATCAATTTGACGAGTTAAGAAGAAATGGACATATAGTTATAAAAAAATACTAATTGATTGGAATCATGGGAGTATTTGATATTATATTTGGTAATCAATCCATACAATCACAAACAGATATTATTGAGTATCCCCTAACTTGTCAAGGATATACAATAAATTATTCAGATCCCGACGACAAGCTATGCCCAACACATGGTTGTACGACATACCAAACAGTTGAGGAAAACACATGTTGCTACGGCCCCAAGTGTAGAAGGCTATTGCACCATTATTAATGCAAATAGAATAAATATGAAGTGTATATATTGCAAACAAGAGCATCCACAAGGGACTAAATATTGTCCAGAAACAGGTAAGCAAATATCTGTAGTGTTAAATTCATGTCCCAATGTGAGTTGTGAAAACTACGAGAAGGATACTATTCCTACTCACTATAAATTTTGTCCCGAGTGCGGTACGTTGCTATGTTCTCAGCAAGAAACGGATAATATAAATACCAAAAGTCAATGTGTGCGTCAAGAGTACGATTCTATTGATTCATTTCATGACGGACGTGCCGTTGTTAAGAAAAAAGATCTATATGGCATTATAGATATTGACGGTAAAGAAATTGTACCATGTGAATGTCATAAATTCCTTCGTTTTTCAGAAGGGCTTGCCGCTTGCCAAAAAGAATCTGATAAGTGGTCTTTTATTGACCTAAATGGTGACATTGTTATTAATGTTCCTGATGGTATTTATGTAACAAGCGACATCGGATTTAAAGAAGGTGTGTGTGCTGTATCTGGTGACACGGAAGATGGTCTTAAGTATGGATATATAAATAAATCAGGTCAACTTATTATTGATTTGCAATATGACTATGCTTCCGATTTTTGTGAAGGTTTAGCATGGGTTTATAATGAAGATGAAGACATTCGCTTCTACATAGACTTAGAGGGTAATAGGTGTTTCCCATATAACTATTCCAATTGTGGAAATTTTGTAGGTAACAAAGCTGTAGTGCAAGCCTTGCATGGAAAACATTTTGCAATAGACAAGAATGGAGAAATACTTTTCAAATTTAACACTAAAAGTTTTTGGCATCATGTGGATTCTAAATTCATTTCTTATGGTTTAGAAGATAAATATCTATGGCTCAACCCCGACAATCAAACTAACCACTTTGTGTTCAAAAACATCAATATGATATATAATCATTTCAATGAAGGATTTGCAGCTGTATGCTCATCAGTGAATAATAAATGGGGCTTTATATCTGATAAAGCAGAGCTGTTGATTCCATTTATTTACGATGAAGCTCATAACTTCAACGAGGGTCTTGCCGCAGTAAGGACGAATAACAAATGGGGATTTATTGACACTGATGGTAAAATGGTCATTGCACCATCATATGATGAAGCTTACGACTTTAGTGAATCTAGAGCTGTGGTTAGACAAGGTGAAATATATATTGTGATTGACAAGCACGGTAATAAATTATCAAAAACAGAGTAAATAAAAACAATATTTTCAATAACCTTTTAAGTTGAGAATACTATGGCTAGTACAAAAGAAACTTATCTGCAGTTTTTAAAAAACAAAGGTATTTCCGCTGAAAACATTGGGATGGCTTTCAAGTTATCTAATGGTCAAATTGTTTTCTTTCCATTAGACGAGGAATTTAATGACGGAGGGAAAATTGGCGAACAAATAATAGAATGTTCGTATGATCTTACTCATAATCTCACGCACAAGTTTGAAAAAAAATAAAGAGAAGTCAATTCAGTTAAAGTTAATGTTATGGGACTATTTGATATATTATTTGGAGATCCCAGGCCTAAGAAGTGTGAGGGGTATACTATTGACTACTCCAATCCTTATTGGGATCCTTGTCCATACCATGGATGTACCACATATCAAACTGTAGAGGAACCTACATTGTGTTATTGTCCTAGATGTGGACGATTATTGGTTCATTATAACTAAAAGTATGCAGGCGCCAATCATTGGTATAAGTAGACATAGGCTCCTCACAGATGGTGAGGGTGTAACCACTCTTGTGGCATTTCACGGATGCCCACTGCGCTGCAAATACTGTATAAATCCAGAATGTAATATAGTTGAAGGGATTAAAGAAAATTTAACCCCGCAACAACTGTATGAAAAAGTAAAGATAGATGACATCTATTTTATTGTAACAGGTGGTGGTATAATGTTTGGCGGTGGAGAGCCTTTATTGCGTAGCAAGTTTATAAAAGAGTTTCGAAAAATTTGTGGTGATAAATGGAAAATTTATCTTGAAACATCACTCAATGTTAACAGAGAATTTGTCGAGAAATTAGTTGATATCGTAGATTATTGGATAATAGATATTAAAGACTGGAATGACAATATTTATCTACGATATACCGGTTGTAAAAACAAACAATTAAAATACAATTTAGACTATCTGCTTTCGCAAGGGTGTGTAGATAAGATAATGATTCGTGTGCCTAGCATACCTAACTATAATAGTGAGTCTGATATCTCATACTCGATTGCAGAGCTAAATAAATTAGGAATAAAATGTATTGACCAATTCAATTACACCGTAGATGTCAATTCTTTGCACAAAGTGAATAAATGTCCTGCCAAAAACGGAATTAACAGTGGAAAGTTTAAATGCGAGGTTTTAAAGAGTATTAGGATTCATGTAGCTGAATATAATGAGATTCACTATACACCGCATGAATGTGAGCATAAAGTATGTGCAACAGGTTGCTGCCCTTTGTGCGATAAAGAATTAGCATGGGTTACGAAAGAATATTATAAAAATATAAGATAACAATGATGACCAAAAAGCTACAGGATATCATAGATGATCTACGTCAAAACTATGAAAGTGATAAGGCTGATTCTCAAGATAAAATATATGTTCAACAAGGTTACATAATTAAGACTAAAAAGAGAGTTAAATTGGACAACTCAAGTTGCGAAAATGATATAATAACTAACAAAAAATAATTATGTTTAAAGAACTCGGAGAATTTATAGACAATGTAGGCAAAGCCACAGGTCGAATGATAGGGCAAATTTTGTCAGATAAAGAGGATGATGGAATACTTATGGGTTATCCAGCACCAGATTCTGATGATGAGCCTAGGATTAGGGTAAAGAATTTTACAGATAATCCAGATGGACCTATCGTTAATGTTAATGACGATGAAACAAAATATCATAAATTCGAACAAGATGAGCAATAAGATTATTAAAATTGGTGGACAAACTCTTGAAATGAGAGAGTATGAAACAACTTCATCAGAGCGTTCTACTTATGGATTGAATGTGTATGTAGCGTGGGATATTAAATGTGCTTTGTGGGAATATCTGATGCCCTCTGATACTATCAGAGAGAAAGCGTATCGTGGAGTAAATGAATTATGGCGCGACTTTATTCGTGGAGACAAGGATGGTTTGCTCAATCAATTCCTGTATCAACTTAATAGAGAAACGGGCTTGACGTTCCACCTTGTTAGCCAGTGGACTTTACCCAGTAGCGTGTATGAGCCTCTTGCACGAAAAGGATTTAGCTTTAATAATGAAGTAGTGCGCCTTGTAGTGTATGGTAATAATAGATAATATCATATTGCTATTATGAAGTGTAAATATTGTGGTGAAATACATCCAGCAGAATTCCTATTTTGTCCTAACACTGGTAATAAAATAGAGCCAGAAAAGCTTGTATGCAAGGTTTGTGGCAGAAATGATATTAAGGAAGGTTCAAAATTTTGTCCATACTGTGGTGCATCATTGACGAATGCTGCACAAGATGAAAAAATTCAAGTTGCACAAAACAAATTTGAGGATATTCAGCATATTTGGACTCCTAAAGGATTATTCTGGGTAAAATGTAATGGAAAATGGGGAATAATAGATTCTCACATAAAAGAGATTGTTCCTTGTTATCTTGACATAGAGGGCTATGATTTAGAAGCCGATGATAAATTTATTGCTATAACAAAGGTTATTGAATCTTGGGATGATGCAGAAGACGAAATTATTAAATATGGATATATAGATTACCAAGGTAAACAACTCATTCCCTGCATTTATGATCGAGCATTCATTTCAGGAGAACACGATTCCTTTATTTTGGAAAAGGATGGTAAATGCGGAGTAGTCAACAACAAAGGACTTACTATAGTTCCTTTCAAATGGGATAACATAGCCTATTTTTCACAGGGTCTGGCAGCAGTACAAATGGGAAATAAATGCGGGTACATTAATATTAATGGTGATGTTGTTGTTCCGCTTGAATATGAGGAAACTCGTAACTTTATTGGAGCAGGTTTTGCTAGTGTAAAAAAAGATAGTAAATGGGGTATCATTGATATACACAACAATTTGATTGTTCCATTTGAATATGATGTTGCTCTAACGTCATCGAATGAAGATGAAGACGATAACACGCCCACTAAACAGCTGTTCTTAGTATCTAAAGATTCATCTTGGAGTGTTATTGATATCAATGGGAATACAGTGTGTTCAATCCAAGGTGAATTCAATAGCGCCTGGCTATATTGTAATACCATTATACAACTATTCGATGAAGATGATATGTGTAGATTCTATAGAATAGATATCGAAGACTTTATCGAAGGTTATTATAAAGCGTATTCTCGAATAGGAAAGTATAATGAAACATTTTTCATTAGGGCTTGTACAGAACAATACGATGAATATGTAGAAGATTTTATATCATCCGATTATTTAATAGATATTGATGGAAATATTATAATAGAATCGGAGGAGTATAATGTCTGTGAAACTCCATATTCTAGCGGCCTTATTAAAATTTGTCAAGGAGACTTGTATGGAGTTGTTGATATAAATGGTAATTTAATACTTCCTTGCGAATATTCTCGAATTGATATAGATTATTACGGGAAATCTATAATTGCACACAGAAAAGATGCTTTGCCTATTATATTCAATAGTGATGGCTCAATATTATTCTCTAATAACGGATGATAGTTAAAAGTATGATTTTTAAAGAAATATTAGAAGAATATAACAATTGTGGATATTCTTTAAGAAGAAGAACAACACCACAACCACATGAACAAGGTAGTTGGGAACAGAAGGTCATTGGAATACTATTGAACAGAGGTTGTTTAACTTTACCCTTAAATGACCCTATTTATTTTGTGCTCTCATTGATTTTTTATCTCTCGGAAGAAGGCTACTTTTATATTCTTACTCAATTTCTACCACTTGGCCATCGTGCAACATTGTTAGGTGAAGATTTAAGGGAAATATTTAATGCTCTCGAAACATATTATGGCAATTTGGAAGTATATGACAAAATAACATCCAAATGTACTTTTGATCCAGAAACTGGAATACTCAAGTACAGAAGATAAAAAATCCATCCTCACAGATATATTTCGCCCGAGTTACTACTCTATAAAAGAAAAGAGTTAGTAATTCGGGCGAAAAGTTTATATGGATATGAATGCTACATTGAACATAGGACAGACGATTGGAAATTTCTGCGTTGAAGAGTTTGTAAAAGTTTCTACACAGAATGGTAGTGAAAGTTACTTCGTTAGTGATAAAGGTGGCAAGAAAGCGTTAATGAAGTTGTACGCTCTCGATACTGAAGCTCACGCAGTGGAGTGTAATGAATGTGCTGCTTTGCCAGATAACTTGGGCTTTATTCCATTACTTGCCAATGACACCATCGAGTATAATGGTAGATCATATCGCTTTATTGTTCGTGAGTTCGTGGAAGCAAAGCGACTTTCTGACCTCATTGAAGAAGGTAAGCTATATTCGTGGGAACAAGCAATTCCTATTGTGCTTCAGGTATTGTTTGCGTTGAAACATCTGCACTCACAAGAACCTGCCATTATCCATAATGACATTACTGCTCGCAATATCCTTATAAAGGAAGTTGATGAAAAAAATCAAGTATATATTATTGGTATGGGACATCTGTCCCACCGATGCAATGGTCGTGCAAGCTTTTATACACAAGACCTGAATAATTGGTATCGTGCCCCAGAGACTTTTAAAGGCATTTACGATGAACAGTCAGACATCTTCTCCGTAGGTGTTTTGTTACATACTATGCTTGAGGGTTTTGAACCTTGGGGTATTGCATCAGATGCTCTCGGACCAGATGTAGATAAGAACCAGTTGAAGCATATCCGCTCGATCGGTGATGAGATTATTGACGATATGCACATTACTGATGAGCAGAAGAATATTCTTGGTAGAATGATTGCCCTTGACTATGATAATCGTTATCGCTGCGTAAGCGATGTGATAAAAGACATTACAAGAGGGACTGTTACAGAATCTATCAGAAAGACCTTATCGTACTCCGAACGACGTGGAGACAGCCGTATCGAAGTTGCTATTGAAAAACATATCAATGTAGAGGAGATAAAACCTCGTGTGGGTGGTGGTTTTGCTGATGTAGCAGGAATGGAGAACGTAAAAAGTATGCTGTATAAGGATGTTATATTCGTGATGCAGAACAAGGATAAGGCAGTGAAGTATCGCCTAAAAGCCCCGAATGGTGCGCTCTTCTATGGACCTCCGGGCTGCGGTAAGACTTTCATCGCCGAGAAGTTTGCCGAGGAATCACATCTGAACTTTATGATGGTTAAGGCATCCGATTTGGGAAGTATCTACATCCACGGCACACAGGGCAAGATTGCCGAACTCTTTGACGAGGCTGCAAAGAAGGCTCCAACAGTCATTTGCTTTGACGAGTTGGATGGAATGGTTCCCGACCGCTCGACAATTCATAACGAAGGTGCATCGGGAGAGGTCAATGAGTTCTTGAGCCAACTGAATAATTGTTCGGAGCGTGGTATCTTTGTAATTGGCACATCGAACCGTCCAGAGAAAATAGATCCAGCGATTTTGCGTACTGGTCGTATGGATAAAATGGTTTACATTCCGATGCCAGATATCGAAGCTCGCAAGGAACTATTCAAGATACACCTTGCAGATCGCTATTGCGATGAGAGTATTGATCTTGGCGAACTAGCCAAGCTGAGCGAAGGATATGTTGCTAGCGACATCAGTTATATGGTAAACGCAAGCGCATTGGAGGCAGCAATGGCAGATGTACCTATCTCTCAAGAGTTGTTACTTGCCGAGATGCGTAAAGCTCGCCGTTCTGTTACGCAAGATGATACCGCTAATTATGAGCGTATGCGTAAGAAGTTTGAGCAGCAAACACCAAGACAAGAGCGTCGCAGGATTGGTTTTTAATAAGTAATGGTAAAAAAACAACTTTAATATACGAACAATATGAAAATGATTGACAAGGTAATGGAAGAGTTGCAGAAACAAGGTTTTCTGCCCCAGCGTGAAGATTTTGGTATTGCATTCAAATACCAGATGACAAACTACCTCTACTTGGAGGATAAGGAAGATGAGGATTATTTCAGCCTCTATGCTCCATATATCTTCGAGGTGGATAGCGAAAATATGGCAGATGTACTTGTTACTATCAATGCCATCAACAACGCAATGAAGGTCATCAAACTTGTTGTGAACGACGACCATGTTTGGGCTTGCTTCGAGGAAAAACTCCCGAATGATGCAAACCTTGAGGATATCGTTCCTTATGCTGTAGTAACATTGTTTCACGCTCGTCAGCAGTTTTATGAGCAATTGAAGAAAGCATAACCTCAAAGAAACAGTATTATGAAGAAAGTAAAAGAAGTTCGCGGACTTAAATGTCCCAACCACGATTATGTTAGAGACAACTACCATTTCCTATATGAAGAGGCCTATCCTGGGGCAAGACCTCTTCCTTGTACAAGGTGTATCAAGTGTGGCTACACGATGTCGTTGCACAAGCCACAGAAGTATTGATTAATCACTACAAACTTAAATAACATGAACGCTGTAATTACCTATAAAGAAATTTCGGACTTCATTGAAAAGCAATTCAAGGTACGCCCAAAGTTCACTACCGTTGATAAGAAAACCTTCGAAGTGAGCTATAAACCTGGAGTGTTTATGCCTGCCATCGGTGTCAAGTTTCATATCGAAGCGATGCGCAAGGATATTATATGTATGTCTTATGAGTGTGGCATACCCGCTTCACTGATGATTGCTGGAGTTGTTGCGTACCTTGAGGAGAAGATTCCAAGTGGCATCGAAGTTAATACCACAGATAAGCGTTTGAATATCTATCCCCAGCGATTCAAACTGATTGAGAATGTTTTGGAGCATGTAGCATTGTCTAACATAACATTTGAGGAGAACTCTGCTAATGTGGAATTAACTATGGTATAACTATGGACGACTTAAGATACAAACCAACAGGATATTCTTATCGTGTAGACGACAATGTCTGGGCGGGAGAATATCCCGTATGGGAATGGGAACATGGTGCAAGAATACAGCAGTTGAAACTCTTTACTGATTTCGGCATCAGCCATTTCCTAGATCTTACCGAGAACGGTGAGATGCCACCATACGTACCGTTCCTGAGTAACAACATAGGTCGACATACTTTCCCAATACCCAACGGTTGCGTTCCCCATAGTGTCAAGTGGGTTGTGGATTTATTTCGGATCATAAATGAAGATCTAAATAAACCAGGAACTAAATTGTATATTCATTGCCATGGTGGAGTTGGACGTACAGGAACTATTGTAGCGTGTTATTATATCTACTTTAAGGGAATATCTGCGGATGATGCACTTGCTGAGATGCGCCGTAGATATGCCACGCACGGGCGTTCTGCTTGGATGTCTGCTCCAGAAAGCGAAGCGCAGTTGAATTTTATTAAGGAGTTCGCAAATACATATCAGCAATGGAAATAAAAGTGATAGATTGATTCACCTATTACATTCTATTATACAAAGCCCTCAAAATGGGGCATAACAAAAGGATTGTAAAACTTGGTCCCGCGCTGTCACGAGGCGTAGAATGGAATCGTAGCCAGAAGGAGTATAACACTTACCGGTCGTGAACGATAATGTTCCCTGCTCTTTGCCAAAGAATAATAGAATCGTAAGTTGGCTGCCTTGTCGAGAAATGACAAGATCTCCGCGCAGTGGTTAGAAGATGGAGGACGGAGGGGATGGACGCATCCTCTCCTTTTTTATTGATAGATTTTGAGAGCACAGAACTCTATACAATAAAAGAGTCTTTATGAATACTGAATTGATTTTAAATACCAACATTCAAAACATAGCTACCGTATATGGTGGAGCAAGAGGAACTACCCTCTCCTCTCGCCATAATATGCGCCATTGGCAGACAATTGTTGATTGCGGAGTCCGTACTATTATTGAATTGCGAGATGAGGATCATTCCGACCGCCTATGTAAGATGTGTGAGACTTATTGTATCAGTTATTTTGCATTTCCGTTGGACAGTCATAGCGTTCCGGACGAAGTAATTGCAGCCCGACTGAAAGAGTTCTTCGAACTGGTGGACAATGGCGACTTCTATATCGCTTGTGCTATGGGACTGCATCGTACAGATATGGCGTTGTCTATATACTGGATATTTCACGGTGCAGACAATGGTATAAATCCTCCTATTTTGAAGGGACATATAGAAAATGGAAATCTTGTTTTGGATAGACTAAACAACAAGGTATTTAGGAGACTGAATAGTCTGTATGACTATCTTATTGAGAATAACATTGTTCAAGTACCCGATCGTGAGACTTTTACCCAAAGGAAGAGAGATTTGATAGATTTCAATCGATTACAATTATCTATCGTATAACTAATATAGAAAAAATACTACTATGAGCGTTACGAAAAAAGTTAGTGCATTGAATGCTCCTGGAAAGAGCTATGATGAGAAGCTATATATTGTTTTGTCTACTATGGACTTCACCCGTAATGGTTATAGGATTAGCGAACTTGGAGAAGGTATCTCTGTCATTGAACAAGTAATTTGGGGTTGGTGGAAGCAACGCTATCTAATAGACTACAAGAATTGCCGAGCCTATGAAATTATGGATGGCAATATGGACTTTGTCAATTTTACCACCGATGATATCGATTGGGATAGCATTAAACAACTTCCTGAGAAAGCAAAGATTCGTGCTCAAGATATGTCCGCACAATTCCCAACTTTTATAAGGGGATTCCGCAAAGGCGTGGCTGAAGTTTCGTGGCAACTCAATCCCGATGGCCGTTATTATATGGACGACGACGGATTCGGCATGACTTCGGATGAGGAGATAACCGTCTATGGTTTCATTGATTCGGAGATGAATGTACTGGTAAAGTTCCAGTATATCGATGAGGATTGGAAACGCCTGGATAAGATGCACCGAGAAGCAGTAGAAACATTAAAGAAAAACTCAAAATGAAACGACTTTTATTTATATTTACGATGATAGCTATTTCGGTTATCTCGGTATCCGCGCAAAACGATTATTATATAAAGAAGGCACAGAGTTACCAACAAGAGGCCGAGTACTATCAGAAGAAAGCAGACGGGTATCGAGATAACGCCGAATACTACCTAAAGAAAGCTGAGAAATATCAGCGAGATGCAGCGTATTACACAATGCGTGGCGACTTGGATCGTGCGAAGACATACTCTCGATATGCGGAGAACGAGATGGATAAGTATGAAACACAACTGCGTTATGCGGGTCAAGCAGATGATAAAGCTGCAATGTATCTTCGTTGGGCTGCGGATGCATTAAGAAAACAATAGGACTATTTATGGTAACAGACAATCGTATAACCCCTGAATGGGTCGAAATGCTTGCCGAAAACGAAATCTTTGTCTTTGGATGTCGTAATTCAGGCAGACACTTCGATGGTGCATCGAACTTTGCCTTGAAACACTTTGGCGCAGTGATGGGTCAGCGAGAAGGTCGGCAAGGTCAATCATATGCTATACCTACTATCGGTGGCACTATCGGATTGAATGAAATCCGCAAATCCGTTGATACTTTCACTAAATATGCAACAGAACACCCAGAGCTACATTTTCTTGTTACTCCTATTGGGTGCGGAGGTGGATGTTGTAAAGTATGGGAGATTGCTCCAATGTTCCGTAAGGCATCAAAACTTCCCAATGTTAGTCTGCCAAGAGATTTTTGGATAGAACTTGATAAAGGGCGCATAGCAGAAATAAAACAGAAACTTGCAGTTAAGTATGATGCATGCTTGGATGTAGTATCAAAGTTTTTTGGAGAGTTGAGGTTCATGAGGTTAAGAATGATGTCACCTAACCAACTCTATAAGGAATTGAGGGGTATAGATTGTCATGCCATATCACTCTCTGAACAGATGGAGTGGGCAAATTTCTATGATGCTGCTATTACAGGTTCTTGTAATGCGAGATACTTGACAAACCACTCCACAAAATGCGCTTATATGGTTCTTGATAACAAAAAGAGAGCCATATGGATAAAAGATAGAGATATAGATTGGAGTGGCTTTCAAGACTTACCAAAAGAGGTACAGAAGAGAGTTCGTCATAGAGAGTGTAAGTACACTTTTGGAACAATAGGTGAATATGAGGATGGATTTACCAAGATAGTATGGCAAATTAGCCCTGATGGCAGATATTACTATCTCGACAAGTGGTATGGCGGTAAAACCACTGATGAAAAGGAGATTTGGCTACAAGGCATAATAGATACTAATTGTAGGTTTGTAGAAAAACTTCAAATAAATATGAAAAAAAATTAAAGAGAGCAGATAGATTTATCTTATGTCTAAATCTATAATGTAAAACGAACAATAAAATTTAAGCGATATGTTGATTACAATTTCACTTCTGATTCTTGTTTACCTAATTATGGGTAAGGATATTAAGCCGCTTTTGGAGCGTGTAAAGGACATCGATTGGCGTGGTAAGATTAACGCATTGATGGATAAATTGCGTCCGTGGGCATTGAAGGCTGGTCGTACGGCTACTCGTCCCCTGTTGCAATTCTACT
>JAEIGA010004186.1_pt1 | contig 22355 bp, 24 predicted proteins | sample 9270691 | NCBI WGS metagenome assembly JAEIGA01 (sample SAMN17057246, study PRJNA624740) | gut metagenome | biome: biome; isolation source: fecal sample | host: Bos grunniens | place: China: Xizang | collected 2019 | reverse complement strand
CTTTGACAGCAAGTCAAAATATAACGCAACACCTTGCATATCACTTTTAGCCACAAGGCTAAAAATATCACTAATTTAATATTGATTTTATGGATAAGAAAAGCACACTATACTTCACTAAAAGTGAAATGTAGTGTGCTATACTTTTGTTATGGATAAAAAACCCCTATGGGAAACGCCCATTTGCACCGTTTTTTGTTTATCAATAATTAAATTCTTTTTGCGATTGCCGTTAAGAAATCTTTTGAAGAAAGTTTTTGTGTCTTAACGCCGTCCTTTTTGAATAAGCCAACCAAGTCACCCGTCATTTCGCCACTTTCAATGGTTTCAATAGTTGCCTTTTCAAGTCTATCGGCAAAGTCCATTAAGTCGGTTAAGTTATCTAACTCGCCACGCTTTCTTAAAGCACCAGACCAAGCAAAGATTGTTGCAACAGGGTTTGTTGAAGTTTCTTCGCCCTTAATATATTTATAGTAATGGCGTGTGACTGTTCCGTGTGCGGCTTCATACTCATAAATTCCGTCAGGTGAAACCAAAACACTTGTCATCATTGCCAAACTGCCGTAAGCGGTTGCAACCATATCACTCATAACGTCGCCATCATAGTTTTTGCACGCCCAAACAACCCCGCCTTCACTTCTGACAATTCTTGCAACGATATCGTCGATAAGTGTGTACATATATTCAATGCCCGCCTTTTCAAACTTTTCTTTATATTCTTCTAAATAAACTTGTTCAAAAATAGCCTTAAAGTTGCCGTCATAAACCTTGCTTATGGTGTCCTTTGTTGAAAACCATAAAGGCAATTTCATATCGAGAGCATAGTTAAAGCAAGAACGAGCAAAACTCTTTATTGATTTATCGGTGTTGTGCATTGCCATAACAACGCCGTCACCATTAAACTCGTGTATGGTTTTTCTGCTTTCCTTTCCATCCCTATCCGTGAAAACAAGTTCAGCCTTGCCTTCACCTGCCAAACCGTCAACAGCCTTATACACGTCACCATAAGCGTGCCTTGCAATGACGATAGGCTTTTTCCAAGTTGGAATGTAAGGCGTTATTCCGTCCACCAAAATAGGTGCTCTAAACACAGTGCCGTCAAGCATAGCCCTTATCGTTCCGTTAGGGCTTTTGTACATTTTTTTAAGGTTATATTCTTCTACCCTTTGTGCGTTTGGGGTAATGGTTGCACACTTAACTGCAACGCCGTATTTTTTGGTTGCGTTTGCACTGTCAATGGTCACTTGGTCGTCAGTCTTATCCCTTTCAACCAAGCCTAAATCGTAATATTCGGTTTTTAAATCTACGAAAGGGCAAATCAAAATTTCTTTTATCCACTTCCATAAAACTCTTGTCATTTCATCGCCATCCATTTCAACAAGTGGCGTTATCATCTTAATTTTATCCATAGTTTTTCTCCTTATTTGTCCTAAAGTATTTTATCACAAACCCAATTTTTTTACAAGTGTTTTGCACCCTTACTGCCAAACGAAACAAGGATTCCTGAATTATATTCGGTTATGGCGTTGTTTTTATATAAAAACTTTCGCTCGGATGCCATTATAAGTTTTGTCAGCATTTTTGAAAAGCCTTTCATCGTGTCGTAAAAAAGGTAATAAGAAAGCGAGCCGGGAACAGAGTTTATTTCGTTTAGATAAACTTTGTTATTCACCACAAAGTAATCTATCCTTATCACGCCGTCAAAATTAAGCCCCTCATAAACCTTTAAGGTCATCTTTTTTATTTTTTTAGACAGTTCAACATCTATCTTTGCAGGGAATTCCCTTTTCCCGTCCTCATACTTATCGCCAAACGATAAAATTTTATCCCTTGCGATAGGTCTTTCACACTCGGAAATATTGATAATGCCGTTTTCATCACGGAAAACTGCACAGTTTATTTCTATAAAGTCTTGCAAAAACGGCTCTATAATGGCACTTTCGCCATACTTTAAGGCGTTGCTGATGCCAACAAGCAAACTCGCTTTATCGGTTGCTTTTGTTATGCCTATGCTTGAACCTAAAAGGTTTGGCTTTACTATAAGTGGAAAGTCAAAACGCTTAAGCACTTTATCCACTTCTCTCACGCTTTTGACCGTTATGCTTTTTAAGGTTGGCACGCCAAAGCCTTTTAACGCAACTTTGGTAAAACTTTTATCCATGCTGATTGCACTTGGCAACACGTCAGAAGAAGTTATAGGGATATTACACATATTTAGTAAACCCGATAAGCACCCGTCTTCACCACGCTCGCCGTGAAGACAATTTACGGCACAATAAATATTGTCTATCTTTTTAAGTTTTTTGCCCTTTACTTGATAAAGCGAGTTTTGCCCCTCAACAATGCAAACCTTTTTTAGTTTTTTCATTTCAAGGTTTTTATAGCCGTCAAGGTCAAACAGAGTTTGCCCGCTAAACCACTCCCCACTTTTATCTACGTATATAGGGATAGGATTAAATTTTGTTTTATCAATAGAATTAAGGGTCATCACCCCCGACAAAATGGAAATGTCGTGCTCAACCGACTTTCCACCAAAAAACACTGCAACGCTTTTCATAAAAAACACCTCCACAATTTTATTGCTTTGGTGCTTTAATTTTTTATCTTTTGTATCAATAATTATATATGCATTTGCCTTAAATTTTGTGATTAGTTGTAGTTGTCAGGAAGGTCGTTTTCAAAAAGCACAACGTCCCCTTCGCAAAGCATTTGGTTTAGGATAGCGTTGCCTTTGTTTAGGCTTTTAGCAAAAGCAATGTTTTCTTTTGCCATTCCGCTTTCAAGCAAGCCTTTAATAATCATTTCGGCATTGTGTTTTCCAACCACAATAACGTAATCAGCGTGTTTAGCAAGCGTTTTGCCAAACTCAAAGTTGACAAGGTTTTCCACCTTGCCAAGTTCGACAAGCCCTGGTGTTAAAACAATTTTTCTGCCCTTAAAGTTATCAAGCACTTCCATTGCAGACTTAACGCCCTCTTCGTTGGCACTATAACTATCGTCGATAATAACGATATTTTTGTTGTTTGGCACAAGTTCAAGCCTATGTCCGATTGAACGGATTTTTTCTATACCACTTGCTATTTCTTTTGGGCTTAAACCCATTTTATAAGCAACGGCAGATGCCAAGCAAATGTTTCTTACACTGTGCGTGCCAAGCAAAACGGTTGAACATTCAACTTCTTCACCGTCAACAACAAGGGTAAACGTCGTTCCACGCTCGTCAATTAAAATATTCTTTGCATAAACCAATGCATTTTCGCCACTTGCACCAGCCAAATATTTTTCGCCGTTAAACCTATCGAAAAGCGTTTTTGCATTGTCGTTATCAGATGAAAAAATGGCAACGCCGTCACTTGACAAGTTTTCAACCAACTCGTATTTAGTGTCCAAAGTGTTTTCAATCGAGCCGAAAGATTCAAGGTGCTGATGGTTTACGCCCGTTATAACGCCATACTTTGGGTTGACTAGGCGGGCAAGTTCTTTTATGTCGCCCTTTTGCCTTGCACCCATTTCAGCAATAAATACGTCGTGCGTGCTGTCAAGCATTTTAACCGTTTTTGCAATGCCCAATGGCGTGTTATATGAATATGGTGTTGCAAGCACCCTATATTTTTGGCTTAATATGGTTTTTAGAATTTCCTTAACGCTGGTTTTTGCAAAACTGCCCGTTATGCCGATTTTTATAATTGAACTTCTGTTTAAGGTGTTTACCGCCCTAACGATATAATATCTTCTGATTAAGCGTTCAAGTGGCTCGTTTATCAAGTATGCCACAAATAGCACGACAGGGATTGAGATTGGCAAAAGACAAATTATGCCTAACCTTAAAATAGCAAAAACTTCGTTATTGATTGAAAAGGCAAAATAGTTAAATAGCGTTATCATGCCAAAAGTTAAGCCAAAGCACAAAATAAAGTAAGTTATGCAAAGGCGGATTAGTCTTCTGGTCTTTTTTAGTGGGATTTTTGCGTTAATGTTCTTTTCTGTGTTGATATACATTATTGCAAAGAGCAAGTATGAACAAAGCCCAACGTATGATGCAAAAGCGTTGCCAAGCATTGAAACAAAGGTCATATTAAGCACGCAGAAGAAAAATAACGCCATCATACAAAGAAGCATAAGCCTTGACATATATGGCGTGTCTTTATGCGACATCCACTTAAAATAACGCCTGCCCCTATAGTTGCACTGTTGCAAAACCAAAATAAATTTCATTGATGAAAAAAGAATTACAACGGCGTTAAGAAAACTCATTAACAAATACGTTAAGAGTTGGTCGCCCGTGTATAAATCGGAAAATTTTAAAACGTCTAATGGAAACATTTTTTTAAGAGAGTAAAAACTCCTTTACCTCCATATTAAATTTGTTTGGCTTATCGATAAAACAAAAATGCCCGCAGTCTTTAAGGATAATCAATTCACTGCCCTTAATGTTTTTGTTTAATTTTTTAGCCATATATAACGGCGTTTCCTTATCCAAACTGCCGTTTATTATAAGCGTTGGAACAGCGATACTTGATAAATACCCGTCCAAATGTTCGTTCACAATTTTTATAAAACTCTCTTTCATAACGGCTGATAAGGATAAGTAATCTTTTGAATAAAATTTTTTTAGCCTTTCCTTTTTTATAAACCGTTTCAAAAGGTTAAAACAAACCTTTTTACAAATTTTTTTGACCGTTTTTTTGGGTTTTAACCCCGCAGAGCCCGTTAAAACAAGTTTTTGTGCTTGAATTTTGCTAGTTGCAAGCCCCTTTATCGCAATTCTGCCACCAAACGAGTGGGCAACGATAAAAGGATTATCTAAACGGTTTTTGTATATATATTCAGCCACTTCGCTGACGTAATCATCTAAAGAGTATGGCTTTTCCATACCCACGTTTTGCCCAAACCCTTTAAGGTCTGGTGCAAAAACTTCAAACTCACGGGAAAAGAATTTTGTTTGATAACTAAAACTCTGCCCACTTGATAAATAGCCGTGCAAAAATAAAATTTGCTTTTTGTCGTTAGTAAAAAAACTGTCGGTTTTGTTTACTATGCTTTTATCTCCTTTGCCATAACCAAGGCGTCTTCCCCGTCAGAGTAATAACCTTTTCTTTGGCTAATAACGTTAAAGCCCATTTTTTTATAAAGTTTTTGGGCAACGGTATTACCTGCCCTAACTTCTAAAAAAATCTTTTCTTTGTTTTGTTCTTTAAGGCGGTTTTCTAACTCGCTGACAAGCATAGAGCCAACGCCCAATTTTCTATATTCTTTTTTAACAACCACGCCTTCAATATCGGCGTCAAACTCGTTAAAATCGCAAGTGATAACCCCGATTAACTCATCGTTATCAAAAGCCCCAAGCGAAATAAACCTTTGGTTTTTATACGCACTTATTATCATATCTAAATTCCAGCCGTCGCTAAAATTATCCTTATAAAGTTCAACGATTTTCTGTGCATCCTTTTCATAAAGGCTTGCTATTTTCATCTTCCTTCCTCTGCTTGACTTTTTCTAACGTAAAGTGGTGAAAGGCTTTCTAAATCAAACGAAACGCTATCTCTTTTTTGCTCAATCGCCTTGATTAACCCTTCACAAACGTCCACCACTTCAACTGAAAAACCATCAATTTGACAAAAACTAACGCCCTTAAACTCGGTTAAAAGTTCGGTTAATTTTTGCCCGTCAACGTATTCTGGCTCTAAAACGACCTTTGAGTTTTCATAACCGCAAACGTAATATCCGTTGTGCTTTGCATCGATTATGGCTAAAACCTTTTCGCCTTTTTTATTATATGAAATGGTGTCGAAAGAAGTTATTGATAAACAAGGTTTGTTAAAGGCAAAACACATTGCTTTAATTGTTGAAATGCCAATTCTAATGCCCGTGAACGACCCTGCACCAACAACTGCACAAAAAAAGTCTGCCTTGTTAAAATCAAAGCCTGCCTCTAACGCCATTTCTTCAATTTTAGGCATAATGCGGACAGAGTGGTTTACACCACACTCGCTATCAAAATATTTATGAATTTGCCCGTCCTTTGCGATAACGACGGTTAAATTTTTTCCGCTTGTGTCAATGGCAAGGTAGTTCATAGAATAATCCTTCTGGTGTTTTCATCAATTTTGGTTATTTCAACTTTTTTAACTTTTTCTGGCAACACGTCCTCTATATTTTCCGCCCACTCGATAATGCAAATATTATCCCCGTTAAAGTAATCGGTTAAGCCAAGCATTAAAGCATCTTCCCCACAAGAAAGCCTATAACAGTCATAATGATAAATAAAATCGCCATAAACGTTTAGGTATGCGTAGGTTGGACTTGTGACGCCGTCGATATTAAAGTACTTGCAAACGCCCTTGGTAAAAGCAGTTTTGCCTGCACCAAGGTCGCCAGAAAGCAAAATCACGTCGCCTTTAGAAAGCGACTTTGCATATTCGAACGCAATTTCTTGCGTATCTTTTTCACTGTTTGAAATAAATTCCATTTTATATACTCTTGATTAGTGCAGATAGTTTTTTATAAAGCAAAATAGAAAGCACGCTAACTGCAACCGATTTTATTAAATTAAAAAGTGCAACAAATTCCCAAACCGAATTAAAAAATGGCTTTGCACCAGCACCCATATATAGCGGAAAGGTTATAAACCTGTTTGCCAAAAGCGAAAGTGCAACTTGGACAAAGCAAGCGATAATAAGCGTTAAAACAACCACCTTAAAACCCTTTCTAAAATGATAGACCAAGGTAGGAATTAAAATATACGCACCGATAACCAAAAAGTTTGCAAGTTCGCCAACGCCACCCGTTGAACTTTTTGTTATAAAGCAAATAAATTCCTTAACCGCACAAGCACTTATGCCATACACCGTGCCAAAAATAAAGCCCGCAAGCAATAAAAACACGGCTGAAAAATCCAACTTCAAAAACGGCGTTGCTGGAAAAATAGGAAACTCAAGCATACTAACAACGTATGCAAGTGCAGAAAAAACTGCCGTTCCAACAAGTTTTTTGGTGCTAGAAATGTTTTTAGTTTGTTTAGAAATAGTCTTGTCCATAAAAATACGCCCCTTTATTTTTTGGGGCGTAAAACGAGCAAGGATAAAAGCGAAAAATTCGCCCAAAATTCTTTTCTCATCCGGACTATAACCGTCGGTCAAGGAATTAAACCTTGTCAGCACGAAAACTCGTGGTCGCAGACTTTACTGCCGATAGGGAATTTCACCCTGCCCCAAAGAATTAGTTTTTTATTTTATTTTAGTCTTATTTTATTTTTTTGTAAAGCAATTTTAATATAATTTAAACTAAATTATATCTTTTAATAAGGTCTTCACCAATAGCATCCGCATAAGGCGTTAAAACACGGGCAACGTTTAATTTGGTAAGTTCAATTGCTTGCTCTAACCTTTCCACGTTAGCAATTACAAAAAGGCTTTTTGTAATTCCGCATCTGTTAATAACTGCAAGTTTATGCTTAACTTCTTCCATCGTTGCATCGCCAAACGCAAGGGTTATAAAGGCAATCTTGGTTTTCCTAATAGTCTTCATACCCTCAACGTAATTTTCTTCGTTGATGTCGCTTGCGTTAAGCACTATGCCCGCCCTATTTCTTGTCAATCTGCAAAGTTTTTTGCATTCTTTTTTGAACGTTTTAAGGTTTTCCTTATTAAGCATCATTGTCGGCATAGTGACAGCAACCGAACTTGCCCCCGCCTTAAGACTTTCCTTAACGTTTGAAACTTTGCCCATAAACGAACTTTCGCCAAATGGAAAGTCTATTATCGAGCAAAATGGCAAGCCTTGATACTTGCTTTTCTTGTTTTGCTTAACGCAGTTTGATAGGTAAACGGGTGCAACCGTCATTCCGCCTAAACCATATCTTCCCGCTGAAAAGAAAATCTTTTCAAGTTCAGTTTCGGTCATGTCGTATCTAACAATTACCTTGTGAATTTTAGACATTATCTTTTTAATTTGAGTAAAGTAAATTTCTTCTCTTAACTCTTTAACGCTAACACCTAAAAAGCCGGCAAGTTCCACAACGTCCTTTTTGAAACTATCTAAAATTTCTTGGTTGCATTGATTATTTCCGTCGCTTTGGCTTTCGTTATTGGTTTGCTCGCCATCTAAACGAGCTTGCAACTCAACTTCACTTTCTTGACAGGTGTTTTCAAGTTGTATTTCTTCTACTAATTGGTTTGTTTGGTCAGGTTTTTCAGCCAACAAAGTTTGGTCCTTTTTTGCCATAATCTTCTCCTTTTTTATTTTAAGGTAAGCATTTTGGTTATGATAAAATATCTTATTTATCAACAAATATTTTCACTATTTAGTTTTTTTCTCGTGATAGAATTTATATAAAAAACGGGTGAAAAACATGTTCAATCTTTTATCAAATTTTTTTGTCGGGCTTTCTTGCACTTTCTTTTTGTTTATTTTAAGCGTTATAATCGCACTGTCCATTAAGGTTATTTACTTAACCGCACAAGACTTAAAAAAGCAAAGCCCTTCTATTGAAACCGAAAAGCCACGCAAGAAACGCACCAAAAAGCCTAAAAGTCAATCGGGCGTTGTTCACAGCGTTGAAATCGACCCAACTAAAATTGATAAAATTTACGTTAAAAAATCGTCTTAAATTTTATTAAAACTTGATAGTGTTGTTTTCATCACCCCAAAGGCTTTCTAAATGATAAAATAGCCTTGTTTCATCATTAAAGATATGCACTAACACGTCGCCATAGTCTAAAACAGCCCATCTGCCCTCTCTAACGCCTTCTCTTCTAATTGGTGAAACGCCAATTTTATCCATTTCACTTTCAACGTAATCGATAAGTGAGCGAGTGTGTGTCATTGACCTGCCCCCTGCAACAACATAGTAATCAGCAACTTCTGTCTTTCCCTTAACGTCAATGCAAACTATATCTTCTGCCTTGTGGTCATCTAACGTTTTACAAATCAATTTTGCAAATTCTAATGCTTCCATTTTATACCTTCCTTTTTACTTTACGTAATAGTTAAACGCTTCAATCGTTTTAACGTATATATACTGTTTTTTATTTATAAGATGCACAAATTCTTCTTTTAAACATTCTATAAAGCACGTTTCAAAATCCCCATTTTCATAAAGATTTCTTAATGTTTCCACCCCGTCATAACTTCTTCCCTCTTCAACCATATCGGCAACGAAAATAAGTTTTTCAAGCAGGCTCATATTTTCCCTGCCCGAAGTGTGATAGCGTATGGCAGAAAGAATTTCGTTATCGGTTATCCCCAAATATTTTTGGGCAATAAACGCCCCAAGGTAAGCGTGGATAACGGGCTGTGGCACCTTTTCTGGCAAAACAAACTCTTTTTCTGTTGTATAATCAATATATTTTGCACAGTCGTGCAAGGTTGCAGATATTCTAACCTTTTCTTCATTAAGCCCCAACTCTCTTGCCCTTTTTAACGCACATACCACAACGTTTGCCGTGTGGATAAGCCTTTTTTGTGGCAGATTGCAAACAATAAACTGCTCATATTTATCAGGCTTATACAACTGCTTTTCTTTTATATATTCTTCCACCTTTTGTGGCATCAAGCCCTCAAGCGAGAGTGAAAGTTTAGCATAAGTTCTAATTTTTGTTGAAGAAAAATCTTTGCCAACATATGAAAGTTTAACAAACTCGCTTTTAAAGTTTTGTCTAAAATACTCTTGCTCTTTAACAAAATCGGTAAAGATAGATTGCCTTTCAAAAACGGCAAGTGTGGCTTTATCCAAAATTCGTTCAGGGAATTTCCACGTCTTAAAGTCGTTTAACATATCCCCGCCAACAATAAAGAAAAGTTTTGTTTCTTGACTGTAAAAATGCTCTATGGTTTGATAGGTATAACTTTTGCCTTGTTTTAAGATTTCAAAGTCGCTGACTTCAACCTTTTTTATACCTTCAAAGGCAAGTTTAAGCATGTTTAGCCTATCTAATGCTGAAAGACAGGTTGCACTTTCTTTGTGTGGTGAAATAAAAGTGGGCATAACGATAAGTTTATCCAAGTTTAACTCTGTTATTGCACTTTTGCAAAGCGATATATGCTCTATGTGAACGGGGTTAAAAGTTCCCCCGAAAATTGCTACCCTTTTCATAGGTATATTATCGCATATTTTCAAAATAAAATCAATATATTTTTAAGTTTTTAAGGCAAATAAACTTTTGTGATTTAGTATATTTTTATCTTTTTTTGGGCAACATCAAGTAAAACCTTTTTGGAGAAAAATATGAAAACTTACTTTTTATCAATTTTAGACAGCACCTTTACTGCCTTTTTAGGCTTTTTTATTACTTTTATCTTGTTAAACTTTTACATAGACAGGCCTTTTTCCATAATTTTTTCAGTTTGCATTGCAATCCCACTTTTTATTATTGCTTTCGACAAAATTAAGCAAAAAGAAATTGTTAAAAAGGCAGATAAACAAAAAAATAAGCAAGTTGAAGACTTAACTTATTCGCTTTGCTTATTAGAAAAAAATAAAACACTAAACCTTTTTGAAAAGGCGATTATAAGATATGGCGAAAAAACCTTAAAAAGAAAGGAAGGTATTTTTATTGAGGGAAAGCCCATTGCCGTTTTCCCAGTTTTTTCCTTTGACGGAATAAGAAAAACAGACGTGGTAAAAGTTTTTAACTCTATCCCAAAATCTTATAAGGCTTATATTTTTGGCGACAAAATAAATAAGGAACTTGAAGATTTTATTTTGCGATTTGATAACAGAATTGAGTTTGTTGGTGGCGATAAGGTTTATGCCTTTTTAGAGCAAACGTCTTCCTTAATAACGCCCGCAAAAAAGCCTGTAAAAAAGTCTTTTTCGTTCAGTGATTTTTTGGGCAAACTTTTTAAGAAAGGTCATTCCAAAAAATATTTTTCTTTTGGCGTTATATTTTTGCTTATGAGTTATTTTGTGCCTATAAAATTTTATTACGTTTTTTGTGGCTGTATATTTTTGACCTTTTCGCTTTTTTGCAGACTTTTTGGAAAAACAAACAAAAAAGACTAACGAAAACTCGTTAGTCTTTTTCTTTTTTAATTTACCCTAGTTGTTAAAAAAACTTGTTGGGCGTTTCACCAATTTTGCCAAACCTTTTTTGATAAGTTGAGCGTCGCTCTTAACAGGTTCGTTATAAGAAATTGGCGTAAAGTTTTGGTCTTTTTTAGCACCGTCTAAAATCTTGTTGATTAACTCGATTGCATATTTAGTGCCTCTTTCCGATTTAACCTTAACCATTGTTGGCGTGTCTTGATATTTCTTAACGTCCCCAACGTTTTTAGCATAGTATTTGGTTTTAACGTATTCTTCTGGGTTAAGTGCAAGATAAAGTACAAGCGTTTTACCTTTAACGTTAAGTTTTGCAACGGCTTTTCTGCCCATATTGAAACTTTCATAGTTAAAACTCATTCTTGCACTGACTTTCTTATATTCAATCAAGGCGTTTTTAACTTGTGAATAGAAACCTTTAACCTCTTTATCCAACTGACAAAGTTTGCCAGCAAAACTCTTTTTAACGTAATTTTCTTTTAGTTCTGATGCTGGAATTTCTGGTAAAACATAATCAACCATTTCTGTTGGTGGGTTTTTTGCCACACCGTCAAGAAGAACAGCAATAAGTTCTAGTGCGTATTTAAGCCCCCTTGCAGATTTAACCTTAACCATTGTTGGCGTGTCTTGATATTTCTTAACGTCACCAACGTTTTTAGCATAGTATTTGGTGTTGACGTACTCTTCTGGGTTAAGTGCAAGATAAAGCACAAGAGTTTTGCCCCTTAAACCAATTTTTGCAACCGATTTTCTGCCAAGATTAAACCTATCGTAAGATTGGCTAACACGAGAATTAACCTTTTTGTAAGATAAGAGTTCGTGTTTAATAGTGTTATAGTAGTTTTGAACTTCTTGCTCGGAATCGCAAAGTTTTTGCATAAAGGTTTTTCTAATGATTTCTTCATCGGTAAGTGCAAGTTCGTTGACGTCTGGCTTAAGTTCTTTACTGCTATCATATTCATAAAGTTTTGGCAAGTCCTTAAACCAAACGTAATCTTTGCCGTTAGATTCAAAGACGTGGTAGATAGTTCCACATGTTGCACATTCAACGTTTTCATCTTTTGAAAGCAAGTTAGAGCCACAAACAGGGCAATATCTGTCGTGCATAAATGATGAGCCGTGTGCAAGCAAGAAGCAAGACTTAACTGCCTTTGCAAGAATTTGCGTTGCATTGCTTTCAGTTGGAACAACGTAAGCACAACTGAATTCGTTTGTTTGTTCAATGTCGTTTACAATAAACGTTCTGATAACGTCTTCTGTTTTAGCATTTGCTATCAAAGAAGAAACGCTTTCAAAACCTTCTATCTTTTTGGCTCTTTCAGTATTGATTGCACGGAACAAGTATTTTGCACTGCTGTTATCTGCCGTTTCGTTCACAGTCAACATTACGCCGTCTTCTTCATATTGAGTAAGGGTTGCGATAAATGGTGGCTTGTTAAAGACGATTTTAGAGAATTTAAGCACTGCAGAGTTGGTGACGCCAATTTTTTCGGTGTCTTCGGCAAGTTCAAAGCCAAGGCTATCCAACGCACCCATAAGGTTGACCGTCACGTAGCCTAAATACATTTTGTCTTGTTCGCCAATTTCAGGGTCTCTATTAAAGTAGTTGAGATAGAAATTGTAAACGTATCTATAGTTATCGTTTTTAGTTAAAATGTTGGTTGCTTTTAATGCAAGTGGATTGAACTTTCCGTCTTTTTTGCAAGCACGGTAAACTTCTCTGTTTTTAAGTGAAATAAGCAATTTTTTGGTTTTAATAAGTGAACGGATAACGCCCACAGTTGCACTTTCATCAGTGACAAGGGTAAGCAAATCGTCAATCATAAAGTCAACGTATTCGCTTGTGGTGAACGTGCCAACCCCGTCTTTGCTCATTTTTTTGTTTACCGTTTCAACAGAAAGGGCAAGTTCGTTAATCTTTTTGCAAACGGCTTCATAAACAGCATCAACAACGTAGCAAACGAATTTATTTTCATAAATAGCCAAGTTGTCTTCGTATGCAAAAGAATGGATAAATTCAGGTGAAACTTTGCCGTTTTTTAATCTCCACAACTTTTCGTCTTTAATAGTTTCCCTTAACACAGAGTTAGAAAAGTTTGAAGTGCTTTCAACGTTCCTTACAACCTCTTCCTTTTTAAGAAATTTAAGTGGTTCGTTAAAGATGGCTTTTATGTGGTCGATAAGTGTGACAAAATCGTCAACCAAAACGAAATCGTTAACGGCAACAACTTGTGAATCTTCTTCAACCGTGTATCCGAATTCGCCATTTTTAAGTTGCTCAATCAACTTCTTTGGTGCAACGCGGAAACGACTGTTCACAAGCTTGCGTGAAAATGTTTTTAAAATTTGAAGACTGTCGTTATTCATAATTTATTAAACCAACCTCTTGGTAAATTTAGCAATCATTGCCTCTGTTTGAGTAAACACGTTTTTGCCATATAAGGTGTTGATAAGTTTTGTTAAGTTTGCAAGTTCATCTTTAACAAAATCTTCATACCTACCATCAACCTTACGCAAAATCTTGCGTGCAAACATAAAGTCAAGTGCTTCTTCTTTTGTTCCGCCCATAGCAACGTAAACAGGAACGAAATTTTCAATTTGAACCATAATTCTGTTTCCGAATTTTACGTCAAACGCATCTTTCATAAAGTCGCAAACTTTTAAGAATTTATCCAAATCTTTTTGTGAAAGGCGTTTCTTTTGGTCGTTAACAGCGTTATCAAACAATGTTTGTAAGCCTTGTGCAGTGATATTAAGAGCGTCAGACTTATGAGTTGTGATAATTGGCTTAATCTTTTCGTCAAAGTCGATAACGATTGCACGGTCATAAACTTTGTCAGCAATGGTAAACGTTGAGTCGTCAGTGTTTGCAGTACCAACAAAATATGTGTTAGTTGGAACACTTACACAACCGCCTTCAAGCATTTTTGGAAGTTTTTGGTTGTTTTGTGGGTCGTAAACACGGATTTTCCAGTCTTCTGGTGGATATTCCATAACTGACAAGAAGTCTGCAAAATAATATTCAATACGTGAAAGGTTCATTTCATCAAGAACCATTACGTTTGTCTTTTCAGAGTATGATGCTGAATAAAGGTTTTCTAAAAATGGCGTTGCTTTAAAGGTCTTTGAGAATTCACTGTAAAAACCTAAAACGTCAGTCTTATCTCTCCAAGTTGCTTGAACAGGTGCAAAGAACGCGTTTGAGTTTGTAAACCTTGCAAACATTCTTGGGAGCATTGATTTACCCGTACCACTCAAGCCTTCTAAAATAATAAGTCGTGAAGTTGCAAGCCCTGCAATGAATGAACGGATAAGCGATAATTCATAATAAATTTGGTGGTTAACGCTTGCATATGCTTGGAATTGCAAACATAAGTTCTCAAGGTCGATTTCTTCTGGATTTTCAACCTTATCAAGTGGTGAGTTATCAATTTTAACAAGGGTTGGGAAAACCTTTTCAGGTGCAATGTCAGATGCATAAGTGACTTCTTGTTCTTGTGCTTCTGCTTCCTTTTCACGAGCAAGGCGATAAACCTTTTCTTCACGTGCAACGTCGCCAAAGAACAATTTTATGGTTTTATAAATACCAAAAATTATGTACGCAACAAGTTTAAGTACGTAATAAACCAATAACAAAATTACAGGAACACCGATTATAACGATTAGGCAGATAATAAGCGAATAGATAAGGTTCATAAACAAACCAGCCGTGCCCCTATCAAACGTGTCAAACGCACCAAGCATATATGCGATAAAAATTATAACTAAACAAACAACAAGCAAAGATGAATAATATTTAACTTTTGCTTTGGTTTTGTTTTGGCTATTTTTTGTCGCAACATAACTAAACATATTACCTATGGTCATAATGAAGGCAATTAAAAGGGCAACAAAGAACAATATCCAAGCATTAACCATAATGTTAAATCTTGAAATCTTTAAAATCGCCATAACGTCCATCATAAAATTGCTTTCAAGGAAAGGCAAATATTTTGCACGAATAAAATTGGTGTTGTCTAGCATAAACATTCCAAGAATTGCTAAACAAAGCATAGCCATAATTATTATGCCACGGACTACGCTTGACTTAAAAAGATTGACTACCGCCCTATACGCGGAAGAAGGTGCTTTTTTCTTTTTCATAACTTACTCCTACATATATCAAAAAATATTATTTCACTTTTAATAATATAACACACACCCAAAAAGTTTGTCAATGTTTTTATTCTCAAAAAACACCTGTTTTCGCAATTTTTTTACAATTTATTGTAAAAATATATATAAAAAAGGGCAACCCATTAAAGTTGTCCTTTTTTTTGTGTATTGTTTAATTATTAAAACTGTATGTGTTCAATCTTTGGCAACGAACTGTACCTATAAAAAACAAGTTTTCTGCCCGTTGCACAAACGAATTCTGCACCCAATTTTTCGGCAATAATAAAACCGACTTCTTTTGGAACTAAACCAGAGTTTTCAAGCACAGTGATTTTGACAAGTTCTCTTTTTTCAATGGCTTTATCAAGGCTTTCAATAAGTGCATCGGTAATGCCAAACTTGCCAACTTGAGTTATAGGTTCAATCTTGCTTGCAATTGACCTTAATTTACTTCTTTCTTTTGACGTCAACATATTCTTTTTTCCTTTTAATCTACAAATTCAAATTCTTCGCCACCGATAATAACGGTTGATTTGTCGGTTGCACCCATTTTGCGGAGTTCTTTTATAATGCCCCTATCCCTTAAAACTTTATGAAGGTATGCAAGCGAGTTCATATCGTCCATAACAACGTTTCTCTTAAGCACTTCAACAAGCGTGCCTTCGATAATAAAGGTTTCACCCTCTTTATAAATTTCATAATCAAGTCTATCAGGCTTGGTGTAATTAAACTCTTCAAACTCTAACGGTTTAACCGGTGGAAGTTTAGAAAGCACTTCGTAAATAACTTTCTTCAACTTGTCAAGCCCTTCGCCCGTGATTGCCGAAACGGGAATCACCCTATACTTTTTGCTGATTTTTGACTTAAACTCTTTGAGTTTTTCATCAGCACCGAAAATATCGCACTTGTTTGCCACAACGATTTGTTTTAACTTTGGAAGTGTTTTGCTATAACTTTTTAACTCGTTATTTATCTTAACAAAATCGTCGTAAGGGTCTCTATCTTCAACGCCTGAAATATCCACAACGTGAACGAGCATTCTTGTTCTTTCAATGTGTTTTAAGAACTCTATGCCTAACCCTAAACCTTGGCTTGCACCCTCAATTAGCCCTGGAATATCAGCCACGACAAATTGATTATCGTAATATTCTGCAATACCCAAGTTTGGCGAAAGGGTTGTAAAGTGATAGTTCGCAATCTTTGGTCTTGCCCTTGTAATCTTGCTTAAAATGGTCGATTTGCCAACGTTTGGAAATCCCACCAAACCAACGTCTGCAATAGTTTTTAGTTCAAGCACAACCTTTTGTGCTTGTGTTTTTTCGCCCGCTTGTGAAAAGTGTGGGGCGTGCCTTCTTGAGTTTGAAAACCTTGCGTTTCCTTTTCCGCCGTCACCACCGACTAAAACCACCTTTTTCTGCCCTTCGGTAAACATATCGGCAATAACGCCACCCGATTCTTTATCCCTTATAACCGTGCCGAGTGGGACTCTTAAAATAAGGTCTTTTCCCTCTTTACCGAAACAGTTTTTTGGCCCGCCTTGTGTTCCGTTTTCAGCAACGTATTTGGTTTTATAATAGTAATCAACAAGGCTTGTAAGCGACTTATCGGCAACAAAAATAACGTCGCCACCCTTACCACCGTCACCGCCGTCAGGGCCACCTGAAACCTTGCCTTTGTAATGAATAAACGAAGTGATGCCACTTCCGCCATCCCCTGCTTTTATCGTAATTAACGCTCTATCAACAAACATAATTCACCTTTTAATCTTCTTTTCGCACAACTCTTTTATAGGGCAGTTTTCACAGTCGGGCTTACTTGCCTTGCAAAAACTTCTGCCTAAATAAATTAGATAGTGGTGCGACCTTGACCAATCGTTTTTATCTAAAATTTTCATCAATCCGTTTTCGGTTTTTAACGGATTATTTGCTTTAACAAGCCCAACTCTATTCGCCACCCTAAACACGTGAGTGTCAACGGCTATTGCTTGTCCATTAAACGCCACGCTGTAAACGACGTTGGCAGTTTTTCTGCCCACCCCGTCAAGCGAACGCAAGTCGTTTAGGTTGTTTGGAACTTTGCCGTCAAACTTTTCTAAAAGTGCTTTTGACAAACTTAAAATATGTTTAGCCTTTGAGTGATAAAGCCCGCACGAAAAAATGTGTTTTTCCAAGTCTTCTTGCGACAGCGTTATCATTTTTTCAGGCGTGTTATATTCTTTGAAAAGTTGTGCAGTAATTTTGTTCACTCGCTCGTCCGTGCATTGTGCCGACAACACCACGGCAACAAGCAATTCAAACGGTGAAGAAAAATTAAGTGCTGGCTTGTCCGAAAACACCCCCGAAAGCCTATTAACAATTTGTTTTGCTTTTTCTTTGTTCATAAACTTTACCATTATTAGTTTATCATAAGCAGTGGGGTTTTTACAAGCGTTTTTTTTATCTTTTTAAACCGTTCTAACAATTCGCTTGTCGCCCAATTCTTTAACGGCAAAAAAGCCGGCAAACGAGGACAAACCACTTAAAAGAACAAGTTTTTTTATGATTTCATAATTTTGTTTTCTCACCTTAACCGATAAGCCACACCCAACGCCTGCCTCTTTTGGTGTGTTTACGATTTCCATTGCAATATTTTGCGAACGCAAAAGGTTTGCAAACTTTATTGTATGTGCCCGTGAACGAAATGCCACAATTAAATATTCCATATTTTTCTCCTTTGCATAAAAGGAAAATTCTTCCTATACAATATACTATTAACTTGCAATAATTTTTGTGATATTTTTTGAGGTGAATATGATATATTTTGATAATGCTGCAACGGGTGGCTTTAAGCCAAACGCCGTTATAGAAAGTGCTAACACAACCATAAGGTATCTTTTGGCTAACCCTGGGCGAAGTTCACACAGGCTTTCGCTAACGGGCATGCAAACTGTTGTCAACGCCAGAACGGTTTTTTCCGAATATTTTTCTTGCCCGTTTGAGCGAGTTGTTTTTACAAAAAACTGCACGGAAAGTCTTAACCTTGCGATTTTTGGCACGTTAAAGGTCGGCGGGCACGTTATCACCACGGTGTTTGAACACAACTCGGTTTTAAGACCGTTAAACGCCCTAAAAGAAAAAGGGCTTATCACTTTAGACATAGTCCAACCCGACCTAAACAAAAGCATAGTCGATACAATAAAAGAAAAAATTTGCGATAAAACTTACCTTTTGGTTTGCAATTCTGTTTCCAACGTGAACGGCCAAGTTTTGCCTATTAAAGAGATTGGCGAACTTGCTAAAAAACACTCTTTGATTTTTTTGGTGGACGGGGCACAAGGCGGTGGGCATATCGACCTTAATTTAGAAAAGAATAATATTTCTATTTTGTGCCTTGCTGGACACAAAGGGCTTTATGGAATAATGACTAGTGGCGTTTTGCTTTTTAAACAAAGCGTTGAAATAGACCCGATTATGTTTGGCGGAACGGGAAGTGAAACTTTTAATCTTAATCAGCCGTTAGATTACCCTGAAAGGTTAGAAAGTGGCACTCTTAATTTACCTGCAATCGCATCGCTTTTCGAGGGTATGAATTACGTAAAATTCAATAGGGAAAACTTTGCGTCACACCTTTTATCTATGAGCGAAAAAATGATTAACGGCTTAAAGCAGATTGAAAAGGTTAAAATTTTCTCAAACCCAAACGAGTGCGGAATCGTTGCCTTTTCGCTTGAAAATTTGCCGAGTGGCAAGGTCGCCGATATTCTTAACAGCGATTATGATATTGCCGTGCGTGGTGGGTTTCACTGTGCCCCGCTTATGCACAAGTTCTTAAACACTGAAAAGGACGGACTTGTTAGAGCAAGCCTTGCCGTTCAAAACTCTTCAAGGGAAGTTGCTTTCTTCTTGCAAGCCGTAAGCCAAATTGCAAAGAGAAATGAATAGCGTGGTTTGGTTAAGTTAAAATAAAAAACAGGATAATGAGCGTTTACTCGTTATCCTGTTATGTTTTTATTGACTTTTTATTATTTATTGCACAGCCACTTTTTGATTTTCTAATGATTCTGCTTGTTCGATAATCGCCCTATCTTTTCTTGATGCCTTAACAACAAATTGCATTGAAACAGCGATAAAAAGCATAAGCGAACCAAAGATAATAAATGCAATATTATAACTTCCCGTAAGGTCATAAATCATATTGCCGAAAGGTGCACCCAACGCATAACCGCCGTAGTTTGCAGCAGTGAACACACCAAGAACGCTCATATAACTTTTATTTCCAAAAAGTTCACTTGCGTAAAGTGGAAGCATAACCGTTTCAAGTGGAAGAGCGATAGCACCAAAAATAATTCTGCCGTAAGCAAGCCCGATTCCAAAAGGAGTGTTTGTGATAGACACCAACGAAATTTGTGAAATAAACGAACAAATAAAACACATATTCATCGTTATCCTTATACCCTTTTTGTCATACATAAAACCTATAAAAATTTTAGTAAACATCATAACAAGGCTTGAAAGAGATGCAATGGTTGCAACAAGTGGTTTTGCAAGGCCAACGTCATACATATGTGGCGTTGCGATACCGCCAAGACCTTGAAGGGTCATTCCGGTAAGCCCAATGCATAAGCAAGCAAGATAAAAATATGGCTTTTTAAGAATGCTTTGATATTCCATACCTGTCCAGCCACGACCACGAGCCTTTTTAACTTTTTTCTTTATAACAGTTTTTTCCGCACCCTTTGGTCTGTCTTTTAAGAATATGACAACAAGTGCAAGCACAACGGCAAGGATAATTGCAACCATTCTATAAGACTCACGATAACCGAAAGGGTTGCCTTCTTGATAAATTATTGGTGAAATGATTTGAACGGCAATTGCACCAAAAAGCCCGTTTGCTGAAAGAATTATACCGGTGAATTTACCCCTGTTTTCTTCTGAACACCAAATGTTTATAACTGCACCAACCATTGTAGTGCTTGTCCAAGCAAGCCCAACGCCAAGCAATATGCCACCAATATAAAATTGCCACAACTCTTCGGCATAAGAGTTTATAAGTGCAAAACCGATTAGACAAATAAAACCTGCACAAACAAGTTTTTTAATACCGAACTTGTTTACAAGCGTGCCGAAGAAAATGTTGACAAAGGTTGTTGTGGCAAAACGGAAAGTATCGTTAAGCGAAAACGCCCCACGCCCAAAACCAAGTGCCTCTGTTATTGCGTTAAGGTACATTGTTCTTCCGCTTGAACAAAAACCAAGCGAAACGCCAACCACTAAAAAGCAAACTGCTAAAATAACCCAAGAATAATCAAATTTAAACTTTTTTTGCTTTAATTCGTCCATTTCTTTTTTTGTTTTTTCTTTATTATCTCTTAATTTTGCAAAAAAGTAAATAGATTTATCAACACTATATGGAAAAATCCGAACAAAATTATTGATATTTATTATATAAAATGATATAATTATGAAAAAATAACACAATATAAAAGGTATAGTATATGATTGGACTTATTGATAACGTTAATATTTGTTCATCTTTTAAATCGCAAGGCCTTACTTATGGAAAAAAGGAAAATAGAATATCACACGGATTTATCTTTAAGATAAAAGGGTTTTCAGAGTATATTTTTAAGGATAAAAAGTTAACCCTTAACGCTGGGCAGGTTATATTTTTGCCACAAGGCTCGTCTTATGAATATTATACTTATGGCGAAGACAGATTATATACTTCTATCAATTTTTATGCAAAAATAGAAAACCCAACGCCTTGCGTGTATTCGCTTGAAGATTATTTGTCATCAACTTTTATCCTTGAAAGTTTTTCTTCGCTTTGGCGGTTTGGCTCTGCCTCGGATAAATATAAATGCTTGTCTGCCTTTTATGATTTTTTATCTTATATCGCAAGGGTTGAACACTTGACCGATATAAGTAAAAACAAATATTATATAATAGAGCCTGCAATAGACTATATAAAAGAACATTTGTTTTCTTGCAACTTAAAAATTGATAATTTGCACAGACTTTGTTGCATTTCGGACACTTATTTTAGAAAACTTTTTATTTCACGCTTTAACACCACCCCGCAAGAATACGTCATCTCAAAGCGTCTTTCCCACGCATTATCTATTATTGAAAGTGGCGATTATTCAAGCATAAGCGAAGTGGCTGAACTTGTGGGTTATAAAGACCCGTTATATTTTAGCAAGGCTTTTAAAAAGTTTTTCGGCTATGCCCCGTCAACAACCAACGATTAAAAAGGCAAACAGGATAACAAAAATTTTGTTATCCTGTTTTTTAGTTTTATATAATTATTCTACTTTTCAAACAAGTTAATTATTTTTTTATTTTGTTTTTTTGCATAATTTACGGCTGTTTTTGCACCACTTTTATAATTTTTCATATTTGCATAACAAATTATTAAATCGCTTTCATCTACCATTTTTTTATTAGAATACGTAATACGATTTTTATAATAAACATTTTCTATATCATAAAACAGTGTTCTACAACCCTTATTCTCGTAAAAATCTGCTTTGCTTTCTCCAAATTTATCTTTGCATAAAAAAGTTATACTTGTTAATACAATATTTATTTTTATATTGTCACTTTCTTTTTTGTACTTTAGGCAAGTCGATAATGCAATTTTATCAAAACATCCATGACAGCCTATTAAAACGTTTAATTTCTCTTTTACACCCAACTCTAACAAGATTTTCATAATTTTTTCTTGAATTAAAGTTTTATCAATTATTTGCCTATGCCCAAAAAATGCAATCGTTTTCATAACTTCCCCTAAAATATTATAACACAAAATAGAAGATATATCTTCCATAATTGCAAATATTTTTTGATAAACTTATAGAAGATATAACTTTGGGGTAAACACCATCTATGAAATTAGAACAGGCAATTACAAAAAGGATATATGCCTTATGTGAGCAAAATTCAATATGCCCAAATAAACTTGCCACCCTTTCAGGGCTACCAGCAGGTTCAATAAAAAGCATCTTTTATGGCAAAAGTAAAAATCCTGGGACAAGAACTATACTTGATATGTGCCAAGCATTGAACATTACTTTATACGACTTTTTTAATGATGAATTGTTTAAGGACATAGAGTTAGAAGGAAATTATTAAAAAACAAGGCTAACGAATTTTCGTTAGCCTTTTATAATGCTTAAAAT
>JAEIGA010004185.1_pt1 | contig 22360 bp, 15 predicted proteins | sample 9270691 | NCBI WGS metagenome assembly JAEIGA01 (sample SAMN17057246, study PRJNA624740) | gut metagenome | biome: biome; isolation source: fecal sample | host: Bos grunniens | place: China: Xizang | collected 2019 | reverse complement strand
GGCATCATCGCCAGGCACACAAAATACATTCTTCCATATTTTTGATTCGCTGTTTAGGCATTCTAAACGTATTATCCTGGTCTCTGACCGCTCGCCTTCACAATTGCGAGGCATGCATGAACGTCTTATTACTAGATTTGCTTGTGGCGTGACAATTGAAGTTGAGAAACCAAATACGCAGCTATGTATAGATATCTTAAAGAGTAAGATTGGACGTGATGGCCTATCGTCAACTATTCCAGACGATGTCGTACGTTATATAGCAGAAACTGTCAAAGGTAGTGTGCGTGATTTGCAAGGGGTGATAAATTCACTTATGGTATATTCCATTGTAGATAATGCCGATATTGATTTAAGATTGGCAGAGAAAATAATGAAACGAGTTGTGCGTGTATCAGATGAACCTGTCACCTTAGACTATATACTTGATATTGTATGTGAGCATATGAATGTCACCCCGGCTGATATCAATGGCAAAAGCCGACGCAAGGAATTTGTGCAAGCCAGACAGATAGTTATGTATATAGCGCATACGCATACCAGTTTGCCTGCCTCACGTATAGGCCGACTTATAGGAGGACGTGACCATTCAACCGTAATACATAGCTTCCGCAAAATAGAAGCGCAGATGACGAAAGATAAGGACTTGGCTGAGATGGTTGCTCTTATAGAGAAAAACGTTAAGGCCAGAAAACAAGAGTAAATCTTATATATATATAATCGATAGATATTATAGTGCGCTGTTAAAAATGTAAATATTTTATCTGTATTACAACCAACAATTATATTATTAATGTTAGATCGGATATGGCATCACGATGTCATATCCGTTTTTTTTGTAACAGTTAGTCTGAGAATGGATACACAATGTTTCCTATTTCTAAGATATTGCAGATTCTAAAGAGTGTATGAGTGCGTTTAGATGTCTCTAAGATAGGTTTGTGGGTCTATAAGATATGAATGCCGTTTTATACAGTTAATAAGTATGTCAGAGTTAAGATAAAAAAATCTGGTGCTATACTTCATCGTACCACACCAGACAAGCAACATGCATTTAAATATCTTGTTTATTTACGTATGCAAAGTTAGTGCTATTTTCTGAGATATCCAAGAAAATGCAGTTGTTTTTTCGCTTTTTGTACAAAAAACTTATTTCGTTAACACGAACTCTTGTTTTATTTATGATAGACGTGCATTAATCTTCATCTGTCAAAATATATTTTAGAATTAGGCAGACTATGCAAGATGTGCGATAATGAATGGTTGCAATCTCAGACGGGTGCTGACATTCTTGTGCAATGTGATATTTCTATTGGTTATTGTGACGTAATATTAGCCGTAGATATGGGTTAAAAGGTCTGCTACGACGTATGTAGAGCCGCCAATAAATATCGTGTCATAATACTCTGCGTCTTTCATGGCTTCCTCGTATGCTTCTGCAACATTTGAGAATGTTTTACCGTGTATTCCGTGATTGAGTGCCATTGTCATTATCTTTTCAACAGGAATAGCACGATGCGTATCGGCCTGAGTAAAATAGTAAGTTGCTTCTCTTGGAAGCATATTAAGTACACTCTCGATATCCTTGTCGTCTACCATACCAAATACTATTCTGAGGCATGAATTTTCAATGCCGTATTCGGCTATCCGTTGTTGTGCTGTATGCTTTATTTGTGGTGCCAGATATTGCCATGCGGCTAAATTGTGTCCAGTATCGCATATCACAAGTGGATTTGCAGATAAATGTTGCCATCGTCCTTGCAGTCCTGTGATTGTGCAGACGTTAGCAAGGGCATAACGTATAATCTGCGTAGCATTATTGAATTTGACGCCTTTCTTTTTTAATGCACGTGCTAATGGTAGCATACATGCAAGTATTGTATTTAAGTTTTTTGTTTGGTATGCCCCTTTTAGCTGATATTCAGCATTGATAATGACAGATGAATCTTCTGCGAATATTATTGGTGCAGACGCCTTATCTGCATGTTGCTTAAATACCTGCCGTGTCACATCTGTGGTTTCGCCAATTACCACTGGGGTACCTTTCTTGATTATGCCAGCCTTCTCTGTCGCAATTGCTTCCAGCGTATTGCCTAAAAACTGAGTGTGGTCATATGATATGTTTGTTATAACAGACAATATTGGAGATATTATGTTCGTGCAGTCGAGCCTTCCTCCTAGTCCCACTTCAATAATTGCAATGTCAACTTGAGCATCTCTGAAATATTCAAATGCCATAGCTGTAGTTAGTTCAAAGAATGAAGGTTGCAATTTTTCGAAAAATGTGCGGTTCTTTTCTACCCAACTTACAACATACTCCTCAGAAATAATTTCACCGTTAACGCGTATTCTTTCTCTGAATGTCATAAGATGGGGTGATGTAAATAGGCCTACCTTCATACCTGCCGTCTGGAGTATTGCAGCGAGAGTATGCGAACAGGAACCTTTGCCATTTGTTCCTGCTACATGCACTGTCATGTATGATTTATGAGGGTGATTGGCATGCGCATCAAGTGCGTTAGTAGTTTCAAGCCCTTCTTTGTATGCTGAGGCACCTATTTTTGTAAATGCCGGTGCTATATTATATAGATAGTCTATTGTTTCCTTGTATGTCATGGAATGAGGGATTTTTTATATGCTGTAAATAACATTGCTTCGGGGGATGACGTTGAATGTTGCCAGCATTCGCTGTTCGCGCATCAAACGGTAAGAGCTATGCTTGGTTTGACAACACTCGCTAATCGTAACCCGCACGGCACGATGACACCGTGCTACGTGCGACTTTTCACTGCTCGTATTGTCGAAGCCTTAGGCTTTGTCGTTGATGTTATCGTTGACGGTTCTGCGAGATATATAATAATTAAGACAGTCCCTATCTTCAAGAGTAAAAATGCGGAGTGCAATTCTGCTATTTGCATTCTTATCCTAAGATAGAGACTGTCTGACGTGCCATAGCTTTAATTAAAGTAACTACGGAACTTTTCAAATATAGTGCGTTTTGTTGCGTTGTCGCCTTTGAAATTATCTGAATTCTTGAATTTCTCTAGCACATCTTTTTCATCTTTTGAGAGAGTCTTCGGTACGTAAATTGATATATTAAGAACCATGTCGCCAGTACCGTAGCCATAACCTTTCACTGCTGGTAGTCCCTTACCGCGGAGTCGAAGTGATTTGCCTGGTTGTGTTCCAGGTTCTATAGTAACAGCAAGTTTTTTTCCGTCAATAGTTGGAACCTCGACTTTTCCTCCTAGAGCAGCGGTTGGGAAGTCAAGTAATAAATTGTATCGAATGTCGTTACCGTCTCTTACAAATGTGTCATTAGGTTCTTCAGATATAAATACCTGAATGTCTCCGCTTACACCGTTTCTCGCGCCTGCGTTTCCCTTATTAGGAATTGTAACAACCATTCCGTCCTGTACACCGGCTGGAATTTCAACCTCGATAACCTCCTCGCCTTTAACGATGCCCATACCATGGCAGTGGTTACATTTGTTCTTGATGACAGTGCCTTCACCTTGACAGTTCGGACATGGACTTTGTGTCTGCATCATTCCAAATATAGACTGCTGTGTTCTGAGCACGTAGCCAGAACCATGACATGTGCTGCATTGTTCTGGCTGTGAACTTCCTTCTGCTCCTGTGCCGTTACAGTGGGTACATGTTACGTCTTTGCGCACCTTGAATTTCTTGGTCACGCCTGTTGATACTTCCTGTAATGAAAGTCGTACTTTAAGCCTAAGGTCAGAGCCCTGGTGTACTGTGCGCTGATTTCGTCCGCTGCCTCCGCCGCCAAAGATATCTTCAAAACCTCCGCTTCGGAAGTTAAACCCACCACCGAAGACATTGTTAAGTATATCGTTTATGTCGAAACCGCCAAAGCCTCCGCCGCCAAAGCCTCCGCCCATCTTAGGACCATCAAATCCGAACTGGTCGTACTGCTGTCTCTTCGTGTCGTCAGAAAGCACGCTGTAAGCCTCTGCTGCTTCCTTGAACTTCTCCTCAGCATCAGCTTTCTCAGCATCACTCTTTCCATTTTGGCGGTCAGGGTGATATTTGATAGCCATCTTCTTGTAGGCTTTTTTTATCTCGTCGGTACTTGCGTTCTTCTGAACACCAAGCACTTCATAGTAGTCACGCTTTGCCATTTTATGTTGATTTGCTATTATTCCTTTTTTAGTTGGAATGTTATATATAAATGTCTGTTGTGCTGTAAATAATTACTCTTTGACTTTGGTCTATTCAGCTGCTTTCATTCCTGAAAAAGCTCTATGTTGAAAACCACTCAATGTTATGTTGCAGAAGTTAGACAGTCAGGCTAGGTATATTGATACGGTTTGCCTTTTATGTCATATATTTGCAATATACAGCACTCTGAGGTTATTTCTCGATCATTAACTACTATTGTCCTACTGCCACTTTGGCATGACGTATAACTTTTTCATTCAGCATGTAGCCAGTCTGAACACAGTCGATGACTTTGCCTTTCTTGTCATCGCCCATACCAGGAACAAGCGCAACAGCTTCATGGTAGTCTGTATTGAAATCCTGATCTGTTGTGTCAATTTTCTGTACACCCTGTCCCTCAAGTGTTTTCAGGAATTTCTTGAAAATTAATTCCATGCCTTCACGAATGGCAGTTATATCGTCTGACTTTTCTGCTTGTGTTATGGCACGTTCGAAGTCATCAAGAATAGGCAGAATTGCTTTTACGGTTTTCTCGCCGCCATTGAGTATAAGATCTGCTTTTTCTTTTAGAGTGCGTTTGCGGAAATTTTCAAATTCAGCCTGCTTGTATAGCATTTGAGTCTTTATTTCTTCAATTTCAGCAAGTGCAGCGGCTAAATGATCCTTTTCTGCTTGCTGCTCTTGAGTGTTTGACTCATTTGCCTCGGCAGAGTCTTCTGTCGCTTCAACTTCTGTATTTTTCTTTTCTGAATTTGCAGTGATTTCTTCTTGCTGTACCGTTTCATTAATAGGAGCCCCAGTTTCTGTCTGAGGCTCCTCGTTTATTGTCTTATTCTTATCTGTCATAGTTTTGTTCTTTTGGTTTCGCTTTGTACTCTTACAAAGTCTATGCCAAAATTTATTTGTCATATAGTTTTGCTTTCTGCTCTTTTATTTGTTCGTCGTAAATATACTCGTCATATGTCATGAGTTTGTCAATTGTGCCATTTGGCGTTAACTCTATAATGCGGTCAGCTACAGTATTTATAAACTCATGGTCGTGTGATGCGAACAGAATATTTCCTTTGAATGATACCAGGTTATTGTTGAAAGCCTGAATTGATTCAAGATCGAGGTGGTTTGTTGGTGTATCAAGAATGAGGCAGTTTGCATTCTTCATCTGCATTCTTGCTATCATACAACGCATTTTCTCACCACCAGATAGTACGTTAACTTTTTTCTCAACCTCTTCTTGTTTGAATAACATGCGTCCAAGGAAGGCTTTCATTGCAACTTCATTGCCTGGTCCAAATTGGCTAAGCCAGTCTACGAGATTCAAATCACACTGGAAGAACTTGGTGTTGTCGAGCGGCAGATATGCCGTTGTGATAGTCACACCCCATTTGTATGTGCCAGCCTGAGGTTCTCTGTTTCCATTAATAATTTCAAACAGAGCAGTCATTGCCTTGGGATTGTGTGACAAGAATACTGTTTTCTGTCCTTTTTCTATATTGAAACTTACGTTGTCAAATAGTACTGTTCCATCTTCCTCTACGGCTTTCAGTCCCTCAACCTCAAGTATCTGGTTTCCTGCTTCACGTTCCATCGTAAAGATAATGCCTGGGTATTTGCGTGTAGATGGCTGTATTTCATCCACATTAAGTTTCTCAAGCATCTTCTTTCTTGAAGTAGTTTGTTTTGATTTTGCAACGTTTGCAGAGAATCTTCTAATGAATTCTTCCAGCTCCTTGCGTTTTTCCTCGGCTTTAGCCTTTTGGTTCTGAGCCTGTCTGAGAGCAAGCTGGCTTGACTCGTACCAGAATGAGTAGTTGCCAGAGAATACTGTTACTTTTCCAAAGTCAATATCAACGGTTTGAGTAGAAACTGCGTCAAGGAAGTGTCGGTCGTGCGAAACAACCAATACTGTCTGCTCAATGTTTGACAGATATTCTTCAAGCCATCTAACTGTGTCAAGGTCAAGGTCGTTTGTAGGCTCATCAAGCAACAGGTTGTCTGGATTTCCAAACAAGGCTTTTGCCAGCATAACGCGCACCTTCTCTGTGTTAGATAATTCGCCAACCATTTTTTGATGGAGATTTTCTGCGATTCCCAGATTCTGCAGAAGTTGCGCTGCATCGCTTTCTGCAGTCCATCCTCCCAGTTCAGCAAACTTCTCTTCGAGTTCAGCAACCTTTACACCATCCTCATCGCTGAAATCGGCTTTCATATAGAGTGCCTCTTTCTCTTGCATATTCTGCCATAAAGGCTGATGTCCCATAAGCACGGTGTTCATTACAGTGTATTGGTCGTACTTGAAGTGGTCCTGCTCAAGAACAGAAAGTCTTTCTCCTGGTCCCATCTCTATGGTACCCTTGTTCGGTTCTAACTCGCCCGAAATAGCACGCAAGAGAGTAGATTTTCCTGCACCGTTTGCGCCAATTACGCCGTAAATGTTGCCGTTGGTGAATTTTATGTTAACATCTTTATAGAGAACTCGCTTGCCGAATTGAATGGCTAGGTTGGTAACTGTAATCATGATGTGTATATCAGTGTTAAATGATTTCTATTAATATGCGTTTTCAAATTCCTTAAGGAATGGGGTGTAGTTCTCAGAGAACATTCTCAAGTCTGATACCTGATACTTTAGATTTGTGATTCGCTCTACTCCGAGTCCGAAAGCATATCCGCTATAAATAGAACTGTCGATGCCGCAGAGTTCCAAAACATTAGGGTCAACCATGCCGCATCCAAGAATTTCTACCCATCCAGTGTGCTTGCAGAATCCGCATCCTTTTCCTCCACAGATATGGCACGAAATATCCATTTCAGCTGATGGCTCTGTAAATGGGAAGTAAGAAGGACGCAAACGTATGCTGGTTCCGGCCCCGAATAGCTCTTGCGCGAATGTCAGCATAACTTGCTTAAGGTCAGTAAATGACACGTTTTTGTCAATATACAGTCCTTCAATCTGATGGAAGAAGCAGTGTGCTCTGGCCGTGATGGCTTCATTGCGATATACTCTTCCTGGGCATATAACTCTGATAGGAGGCTGTGATGTCTCCATCACTCTCGCTTGTACGCTTGATGTGTGTGAGCGAAGCAGGATATTCTTTGTTACATCGTTCAGTTTAGATTGCTCAACAAAGAATGTGTCCTGCATGTCACGAGCTGGATGGTCTGCAGCGAAATTCATTTTAGTGAAAACATGCAGGTCGTCCTCCACTTCTGGTCCGTCAGCAAGTGTGAATCCCATGCGCTGGAATATATCGATAATTTCGTTTTTGACAATTGTCAATGGGTGTCTTGAACCTAATTCTATCGGATATGGAGTGCGTGTAAGGTCAATGTTGCCTGTTTCGGCTTCTGTTACAGTGTTAGCGTTCTGCAGTGCGTTGATTTTCTCTGTTGCCAATTGTTTCAGCTGGTTTATCTTTATACCAACTTCTTTTTTCATTTCTGCAGGAACGTTTCTGAATTCAGCCATCAGAAGCGTAATCTCTCCTTTTTTGCTTAGATATTTAGCATAGAGTTCGCTTGTCTCTTCTGCATTTTTGGCTGTAAGGTTTTCAATTTCTTTACGTAGCGTTTCTATTTTTTCGAGTATCATAATTGCATTTGTTTGTAATTTCGGTACAAAATTAATAATTTTTCTCTGAAAAATGTAATAAATTAAAATAAAGTTGTAATTTTGCACTTAAATGTTGATGAATAATGGAAATAATATGAGACTAATTGTCTTTATTGCAGTTGTTGCGGCCGTATTGACAATGGTGTTTGCTACAGGATGTACAGTAAAGCATACTGATGCTACAGATAGCATAGTAGACTCGTTGGCATATGATACAACCGAGAATGACACGCTAGAGACTTTGGCAGAATAAACACCAATGCCAAAGTCGGCTGATGAGCTATTTGATGATTTTATATTTAACTTTGCTGGTAGTAAACGGGTTCAAAAACAGCGTATCCACTTTCCTTTGTCGATCTCCGAAGGTGGTGTTGTAAAAAACATTGGACGCAATGATTGGAAATTTGATCCGTTTTTTATGCATCAAGGGTTTTATACTCTGGTTGTGAGTGATTTAGACGAACTGGAGACTTCTAAGGACACGAAGGTGGGGCATGTCGTTTTGGAGAAGGTTCGTTTTGCTGATGCTGATATTCGCCAGTATGTTTTTAATCGTGTCAACGGAATTTGGATGATGCAGTCAGTGGAGAACGTTCCAATTTCTGAGCATCCAAATGGCAGTTTTTATTTGTTTTGCAGTCAGTTTTTGCGTGATTCAACGTTTCGTATGAATCATATGGCGGAAAGTGTTGAGTTTTCAGGACCAGATCCAGATGATGATTTCTCGCGTGTCGAAGGTGTGATAATGCCAGAGCAAGTGTCAATGTTTGCGCCAGAACTCCCTCAGGGTGATATATATAATTTGATTTATGGAGAAACCACTTTGCGTGGAGAAGACCGCACACTTGTCATACGTGGCATTGCTAATGGTTTTGAGATAGTGTTGACATTCCGCAAAATGGAAACTGGATACATGCTTGTGAAGTTGGTTGTATAGTGTGGTTGCATGCTTAGTTGTTTATCACAAGCTTATGATTTTATAAGACGAACATGGTAGATATACAAGATTATAATCTTTTGAATAACAATACATTCGGGATAGAAGAGACTTGTCGCCGGTATATTTCTTTCGATACCGTTGATGAACTCCGTAATGTGTTGTTATCTTTGTTGCCCTCTGACCATCCGATACTTATACTTGGAGGCGGTAGTAATTTGCTGTTGACTCGTCGTTTCGAAGGTACAGTGCTTCATTCTGCTATTTGTGGAATGGATGTGACGGACTGTGGAGATGATGTGCTCTTGCGTTGTGGTAGTGGTGAACGTTGGGATGATGTTGTTGAATATGCTGTCTCAAATGGCTGGCATGGTGCAGAAAATCTTTCTATCATTCCAGGTGATGTCGGCGCTTCTGCCGTCCAGAATATAGGAGCCTATGGTGCAGAAGCAAAGGATATTATTGAATGCGTAGAGGCACTTGATATAGAAACTGCTGAATCCCGAATGTTTACGGCAGAAGATTGTGATTATGCTTATCGTTACAGCCGTTTCAAGGGGGAGTGGAAAGATAGATATGTTATTACCCATGTGACATATCGTTTGCAAAAGGCTTATTCTCCACGTTTAGACTATGGTAACATACAATCTGAACTTGATAAACGTGGCATAGTAAATCCAACGGCACGTGATGTTCGCAATTTAATAATAGAAATACGTAATGCAAAACTTCCGGATCCGAATGTTGAAGGCAATGCTGGAAGTTTCTTCATGAATCCAGTAGTAGATAAACAGATATTTGACCGTTTGGTGCAGGAATATCCGGAAATGCCGTACTATCCCGTTGATGCTAATAATGTTAAGATTCCTGCAGGATGGCTTATTGACCGTTGTGGATGGAAGGGACGTTCGCTTGGAAGAGCTGGCATTCATTCGAAACAGGCACTAGTTATAGTTAATAAGGGTGGTGCACGTGGTAGTGATATCGTAGCACTCAGTGAGGCAGTACGTCAAGATGTGAAGGGAAAATTTGGAATAGATATATATCCGGAAGTGAATTTTGTGTAAAATGTCATGAATGCAAAACTGACTTTTTTGGGTACAGGAACGTCTAACGGAGTGCCTGTTATAGGTTGCTCGTGTCCGGTGTGTATGAGTTCAGATCCGAGAGATAAGCGTACAAGATGTTCGGCTATGCTTGAAAGTGCAGACGCTCGTCTACTGATTGACTGCGGACCAGATTTTCGTGAACAGATGTTGAGGATGCCTTTTCGCAAGATAGATGGAGTGCTGCTAACGCATATACATTATGATCATGTAGGTGGATTAGATGATTTACGCCCTTTTGGTAAATATGGCGACATAGATGTCTATGCCAATGAAAATACAGCAGAGGCGTTACATCAAACTATGCCTTATGTATTTGTTGAAGAGAAATATCCTGGTGTTCCGAAGATAGATTTGCATGTGGCAGACCCGTACGAGACATTTCTTGTCGGCGATATTCCTGTTACACCATTTTATGTTATGCATCGTTGCCTTCCTATATATGGGTATCGTATGGGGAGATTTGCTTACATTACAGATATGAAGACCATTTGTGATAAAGATCGTTCGTGTCTAGAAGGCGTAGAGACTCTTGTGGTTAATGCTTTGCGCTTTGATGATGATCATTTGGCACATATGCTGGTTGAAGAGGCAGTAGAGTTTTCTGAAAGCATAGGGGCACGTCGTACGTATTTTGTTCATGTTGCGCATGAAATAGGGCTGCATGATGAGGCTTGCTCCCGTTTGCCAGATGGTTTTTCCTTTACTTATGATGGAATGCAGGTTGACGTTGAAATATGATGTACTTGTTGGATACTACTGAGAAAAAAGTAATTACTCTCTATATCTGATTCCCATTTCATGTTTGATATTATAATGTCTGCAGGAAAAACGATTCAGAGAAAATTAGATTGAAAAAATATTATAGGTGGGTTATAGATTTTTTATATTTCTATTAATCCGCCTATATTTGTATCCTGTAGCATTTATTGTGCTATAATATTGTTGCGTGCCATTGAGTAGGCTGATGAGTATAATGTGGGTCGTTGCTAGTTGTTTGGTTAAGAAAGTATCATTGGTTGTGCAGAATCGTGAGGTTTGATATTTTCTTGCAAGCAAAAAATGTGTATTTTAGTGCAGGTTTTTGTTGATAGCAAGATGTTTTTGAGTGTTTTGGTGTGATTTTTCTGTTGTTTGTATTTCGTTTTGTAGCTTTTATATCTGTTGTCCTTGCCTGTTTTATTTACTTTTTAATGCATTTTGTTTCCTAAAGTACTGCTTTTTATGGTATTAAAGACTGCCTTTTGCATTATAAGAAACTGCTTTTTGCGATATTAATGACGTGGCCAATAAGATTCGTTTGGTATAAATGTTTGGTTATCAGTTATATAACGGACATGGCTATTTTTCTTTGTGTGTAGGTGGTTTGTATGTGGATTTATTAAAAGAATGGGGAAATTAATATGCTAAAAAAGTATTAGCAGGCAGGTGAATATGTTGTCGGGTAATACTTTTTTGTGTTGTTCTGTGATAGAAAAAAGCAATGTTTTGTAAGTTCCTTATTATAAAATATATAAAAATATATATAAGTTTTATGCAGGTCTCAGATATTTTTGTTAACTTTGTAGCGATAATGTGCAATTAAAATAAAACTAACATATATTCGAATAAATGAATACAGGAAAAGTTGACGTCCTGCTGGGTTTGCAGTGGGGTGATGAAGGTAAAGGAAAGGTTGTCGATGTATTGACACCAAAGTACGACGTTATAGCCCGTTTTCAAGGTGGTCCGAATGCTGGACATACACTTGAGTTCGAGGGACAGAAGTATGTCCTTCGTTCTATACCGTCAGGAATTTTCCAAGGCGGAAAGGTAAATATAATTGGCAACGGCGTGGTGCTTGCTCCTGATCTTTTCATGGGAGAAGCGAAAGATTTAGAAAAGAGTGGACACTCTCTTACTGAACGTCTGCATATTTCTAAGAAGGCTCATTTGATAATGCCAACACATCGTTTGCTTGATGCTGCTTATGAGTCACAGAAAGGCAAGAATAAGGTTGGTACGACAGGTAAAGGTATTGGACCGACATACACAGACAAAACATCTCGCAATGGACTCCGTGTGGGCGACATACTTGATGGTTTTGCTGAAAAATACGAGGCTCGCAAAGCACGCCATATCGCAATTCTCGAATCAATGGGCTTCGAATATGACAAAGAAGCACTGGCAGAAACTGAGCGTGTATGGATGGAAGGCGTAGAATACCTGAAGAACTTCCAGATTGTGGATTCTGAACATGAGGTTGGTAAGATGCTCAAGGATGGAAAGACAATTCTTGCAGAGGGTGCTCAAGGTACTATGCTTGATGTTGACTTTGGCTCTTATCCTTTTGTTACGTCAAGCAACACTATCTGTGCAGGTGCATGTACCGGTCTTGGCATCGGTCCTAACAGAATAGGCGAAGTGTTTGGTATTATGAAGGCATACTGCACACGTGTTGGCGCAGGTCCATTCCCAACGGAATTGTTTGATGAGACAGGACAGAAAATGCGTGATATAGGCCATGAGTATGGTGCTGTAACAGGTCGTGAGCGCCGTTGTGGATGGATAGATCTTGTAGCATTACGTTATTCTATCATGGTAAACGGAGTTACACAGCTTATTATGATGAAGAGCGACGTGCTTGACACATTCCCTACAATAAAAGCATGTGTAGCTTATAAGGTCAACGGGGTAGAGACACGTGATTTCCCTTATGATATAGAGAAGGGTATTGAGCCAGTATATGTTGAACTGCCAGGATGGCAAACAGATATGACACGATATACGAGCGAGGCGGAATTCCCACAGCAGTTTAAGGACTATATCGAATTCCTTGAGAAGGAACTGGAAACACCGATAACAGTTATATCTATCGGTCCAGACCGTGACCAGACAATAATCCGATAAAAATAATAATGTTATGCCAATCAGGGGCTTGACTCCTGGTTGGTGTTTGTTTTACATAATAGGAGATATGACGGAGTGTAAGCGAAAATTGTAAACTCTGTCTGTGACAAGACACCACTATGGCACAAAAACCAGGAATACCAAAGGGTACACGCGACTTCGGCCCGATAGAAATGGCTAAGCGCAACTATATATTCAATACCATACGTGACGTATATGCATTGTATGGATTCCAGCAGATAGAAACGCCTGCAATGGAGAACCTTTCTACGCTAATGGGCAAGTATGGCGAGGAAGGAGATAAACTGCTATTTAAGATACTTAACTCAGGTGACTTTATGCATGGCATGACAGCAGAAGAGGTTGCGGCTACATCAACACAAAGGCTTGCGGCTAAATTCTGTGAGAAAGGATTGCGCTATGACCTTACTGTACCATTTGCGCGCTATGTAGTGCAGCACCGCGAGGAACTCCAGATGCCATTTAAGCGATACCAGATACAGCCAGTATGGCGTGCTGACCGTCCGCAGAAAGGAAGATACCGTGAGTTTTATCAGTGTGATGCTGATGTTGTCGGCTCTGACTCGCTGTTGAATGAAGTGGAGTTGATGCAGATTGTTGACACAGTGTTCTCTAAGTTTGGTATCAGGGTGCAGATAAAAATTAACAATCGCAAGATTCTTACCGGTATAGCAGAAGTGATTGGCGAGGCCGATAAGATTGTTGACATTACTGTTGCAATAGATAAGCTTGATAAGATAGGACTTGATGCGGTGAATGAAGAACTCCGCAAGGTGGGCATAGCAGAAGATGCAATAGAGAAGTTGCAGCCAATCATAAAGCTTGAAGGCGGAAATGACGACAAGCTGCAGACAATCAAGGAAGTTCTTGCATCAAGCGAAGTTGGACTAAAGGGCGTAGAAGAATGTCAGTTCATACTTGATGCATTGAAGGGAACACTTGACAACGAAATACAGCTTGACCTAACTCTTGCGCGAGGACTCAATTATTATACTGGTGCAATATTCGAAGTGAAGGCTCTTGATGTGCAGATTGGCTCTATTACAGGCGGCGGCCGATATGATAATCTTACAGGAATATTCGGCATGCCAGGCTTATCAGGAGTAGGCATTTCTTTCGGAGCAGACCGTATTTATGATGTGCTTAATCAGTTAGATCTTTATCCTAAAGAGGCTGTCAACGCCACACAGTTGCTTTTCATTAATTTTGGTGAGAAGGAAACTGCATATGTACTGCCTATGGTTGGCGCAGCACGAAAGGCTGGCATACGCACCGAAATGTATCCTGACTCTGTGAAGATGAAGAAGCAGATGTCATATGCCAATGCCAAGCAGATTCCTTTTGTCGCTCTTGCTGGTGATAACGAAATGGCAGAGGGCAAGGTTATGCTGAAGAATATGACAACAGGAGAACAGCAGCTTGTGACATCTGAGGAACTTATAAAAATTATCACTGAATAATGAAAAGATTTGTTACCGTTTTAGCCATCGCTCTTATCACGCTGATATGCATGACGTCTTCAAGAAAACAGACAACTATCTTTATGATAGGCGACTCGACTATGGCAGATAAAGACATATCGAAGGGTTCGCCAGAACGAGGATGGGGCATGGTGCTTCAGGGGTTCTTTACAGAGGATATCGTTGTAGACAATCATGCACGTAACGGCAGATCGTCTATATCGTTCCGCAACGAAGGATTGTGGAAAACTGTTCTTGAAAGAATCAAGCCAGGCGACTACGTATTTATACAGTTCGGCCATAATGATGAGAAATTAGACAAACCGAATAGCATCAGACATACAGACCCAGGTTCGACATTTGATGAGATACTGGCGAAATATGTACGCGAAACACGTGAAAAAGGTGGTATACCTGTTCTTTTCAATTGTGTAGAAAGACGAAATTTCTTTGATGCCAGAAAAGCTGAACTGCAGAAGAACACAGCTTCAGCAGCAGAAAAGAATGCTGGGGCTGACGATGAAACTCTGCGTGACACGAAATATGGTGATGAGGTGGTGAATACCGAATACCTCGTGCCTACACATTACACTGTACATGGTGACTATACGGTTGCACCGCGTTTGGTTGCAAAACGGTTAGAAGTTCCTTTTATAGATGCGACACATATCAGTAAGATTATGGAGCAGGACCACGGGGTGGTCGGTTCGCGCAAATTGCATGTGTGGCTGAAACCTGGTGAGGTGGCAAGCATTCCTGACGGTCGCAGAGATAACACTCATTACAGCGTTTATGGTGCACGCACTATTGCCGCTCTTCTTATTGATGCAGTTGGAGAGAAAGTACCTGAACTTAAGAAGTATATCAGGCATTACGAATATGTCGTATCTGAGCAGGGACGCGGAAACTACCTGACATTGCAAGAGGCAGTAGATGCTGTGCCACAGAATGCGAAGGCAAAGATTCTGATACTTGACGGCAAGTTCAAGAAACCGCAGACAGACAAGAAGATAAAGTATGAGGTGCGTGATGCTGCAGAACTCATAAAGTGATTTTTTCTAACAGATAATATATGTATATGACACAGGGGTGGCAACGCTGGTGCGGTGTTTACTGTGTTTGTGAAATTAAAAATGCCAGTCAGAGCAAGACTCTGATTGGCATAAGGACATTTCTAATATGACCCTATTCCGAAATTCTTTTATGCCAGGTTCCTGCGTCGAGCGTGCGGTGCGGATAATGCTTGCTGTAGTAGTAGCTGCGGCATTCGCTTCCTGTGCTACGAAGGAATATCTTGAAGAGGGACAGATAGAACTGAAAAAAGTTGAGATTGTATCTGAGAATCCGGATATCAATACTCAACATCTGATGCCGTATGTGCACCAATTGCCAGGATTAGAGGGTGGTAAACGTAAGCATATTGCCTACGACACGCTGAAAACATCGCTATCATGCCGCGACCTCGCTTCAGCCCTCGCAAACAATGGATACATCAATGCGAAGGTTGTGGCAATGAGCCATATCAGGCCGAAATCTCTTAAGAAACGCAATCCGCAGTGTGAAGTGACATACTTTCTGCAGCCTCGCGAACCTTATTATATAGACAGCATTAGCTATGACATACGTGACGAGCGTATAGATTCTATTCTTGATGCAAAATACGAATTTACTCTGAAAAGCGGGAAACAATTTTCTGTTACAGACCTGAATAATGAGCGAAATGGCATCAGCTCTTTGTTGCAGAATGAAGGATATTACAAATTCAACAAGGATTTTATTAGATTCATTGCCGATACAATTCAGGGTAAGAAGACGATAGATATTACTCTGCAGCTATTCCCTTACAGAGCGAACAGCAGAGTAGAGGAGACTGAACACCCATGTTACACAATTCGTAATATTAATTACCATACAGATAAGGGGTATACAAGAATTCCATTAAGAAATAGTGTGCTTAATGAGAATACTATGCTATATGAAGGAAAGCCTTATGATGCAGAGGGATTGCAGAAGACGTATCAGAAATATGCACGTCTTGGTGCATTGAGGTACACGAATATACGCTTTACAGAAATTAATGATACAACAGGAAAGCGTTTTTTAGATTGTAATATACAGCTTTCGCCAAGAAAGCCTAATTCTATTTCTATTCAGCCAGAAGGCACTAATACGGCAGGCGATTTAGGAGCGGCATTGTCTTTCGTATATGAGAATCGTAATCTGTTCCGTGGTTCAGAAACATTCTCTATTCAGTTTAGAGGAGCGTATGAAGCAATCACGGGATTAGAGGGATATAACAACAAGGATTATGTAGAGTATGGTGTGGAATCTAAATTAGAGTTCCCTAGATTCTTATTCCCCTTTATATCCAACACCTTCAAGCGAAGCATCCTTTCGACGAGTGAACTGACCGTTGCGTATAACTTGCAAAACCGTCCAGAGTTTCACCGACGTATGTTCTCAGCTGCGATGCGATATAGATGGGCAGAACCCAATCACCATGTCAGATATACCTTAGATGTGCTCGATCTGAATTATATCTATATGCCATGGATTTCAGAAACATTTAAGAAAGATTATCTTGAGTCAGAATCAAATCATAATGCCATTCTGCGATACAATTACGAAGACCTGTTTATTATGAAGATTGGTCTTGGCCTTGTATATAATAACGGTGTTAATGCGTTAAAGGTTAATTTCGAAACAGCGGGCAATCTGCTTAGTGCATTCTCTACTTTGAGCATCTTCGGGAAAAATGATGATGGACAGAACACATTATTTAATATAGCATATGCGCAGTATGTTAAAGCCGATATAGATGCTACGCATATGATAAAACTTTCTCCGACGTCAGAGTTGGTGTTGCATGGTGGCTTTGGCATAGCCTATCCTTATGGAAATAGCAAGGTGCTGCCGTTTGAGAAGAGGTATTTCTCTGGCGGAGCAAATAGCGTCCGTGGCTGGAGCGTCCGTGGTTTGGGTCCGGGTTCATATTCCGGAAATGACGGACGAATAGATTTTATTAATCAGACCGGCGATATAAAACTCGATTTTAACATAGAGTATCGTACGTTCCTCTTTTGGAAATTTTATGGTGCGGCATTTATTGATGCAGGTAATATCTGGACAATTCGCAATTATGAAAATCAGCCGGGCGGTCAATTTAGAGTTGACGAATTCTATAAACAAATGGCAGTGGCATACGGTTTGGGCCTAAGATTGAACTTCAATTATTTCATCTTGCGATTCGATGCCGGCATGAAGGCGGTCAATCCAGTCTATAATAATAGCAAGGAGCATTATCCGATATTGCATCCCGATTTGTCTCGTGATTTTGCCTTCCATTTCTCTGTTGGTCTGCCATTCTAATATCGATAATTCCATGAAAGTATTGATATTTGTCAATATAAGTCAATAATTTAACATATTAGTAACTATTATATGGAAAATTTTGTATAATTTTGCACTCAAATAAACAAACATTTTTATATTTTAACTCTCAATTTATTAAACATTTACTAAAAGTTATGCAGAAAAGGATTGTTCTTCTTCTAGCTATGATGGTGATGTTGGTATCATCTGCTATGGCGCAGATTACAACATCAAGTTTAGCTGGCAAGGTCTCTGCTAATGGCGAGGACGTTATCGGTGCTACAATCGAGGCGGTTCATAAGCCTTCTGGGACACGTTACAACGCTGTATCAAATGCCAAAGGTATGTTCACTATCAATGGTATGCGTGTTGGCGGACCATACGAGGTGAGCATCTCGTACATTGGTTATGAAACAAAAGTTGTTAGTGGAGTAACACTTCAGCTTGGTGAAACTTACAATCTCAACACTACAATGAGCGAGGACACAGAGCTTCTTGGCGAGGTTGTAGTGACAGGTAGAAACACTAAGTTTACTTCAGAAAAGACAGGTGCTTCTACAAACATCTCTAATGCACAGATTCTTAACATGCCATCTGTAACACGCAGTATTACAGATTATACACGTCTTTCTCCTTACGGCGGCAATGGCATGACATTCGCAGGTGCAGACGGTCGTACAGCAAACTTTACTGTTGACGGTGCGAACTTCAACAATAACTTTGGTCTTAACGACGGACTCCCTGGTGGTGGCAATCCTATTTCTATCGATGCTATTGAGGAGATGCAGGTTGTTATCTCTCCATTTGATGTTCGTCAGACAAACTTCATTGGTGGTGGTGTAAATGCTATCACAAAGTCTGGTACAAACACATTCAAGGGTTCTGCGTATGTTTATCACAAGAATGAGAATATGCGTGGTGATGCTATTGAGCGTGAGCAGATTGGTGGTGCACGTGCTAAGGACCAGCAGACTACATACGGTTTCACACTCGGTGGTCCGATTGTAAAGGACAAGCTCTTCTTCTTCGTTAACGGAGAGATGGTGCAGACTCCTACTATCGCTAACCGCTGGCGTGGTTCAGAGAATGGTGTAGGCAATGCCGATAACTATATCTCACGTACAAAGCTCTCAGATCTTAAGACAGTATCTGACTTCGTTAAGAACAAGTACGGCTACGATACAGGTTCATTCACAGACTTCCCTGCTGACGAGAGCAACTACAAGCTCCTTGCTCGTATCGACTGGAACATAACAGACAAGCATCGTCTTGCCCTCCGTTACAACTATACAAAGAATCGTCGTTGGAGCTCTCCTAACGGTACTTCTATGGATGGTGGTACACGTGCAGCAAACTATCGTACATCACTCTACTCTATGTCTTTTGCAAACTCAATGTATGCTCAGGACAACAATGTACACACTCTCTCATTCGACCTTAATAGCCGTTTGACAGACAATATCTCAAACCAGTTCCTTGCAACATGGTCTAAGCTCGACGATATCCGTTCTTCAAACTCTTCAGAGTTCCCATTCATTGATATTCTCGATGGTGGTCAGAAGAGTGTTGACGGCACAGCAGACGCTGACGGTACAGACAACTACATGGCACTTGGCTATGAGCTGTTTACATACAACAATGCTGTTCACAATACAGTTTGGAACATCAAGGACGACGTAACATTCTACCTTGACAACCATAAGATTACAGCCGGCTTGAGCTTTGAGCATCAGATGGCTGACAATGCTTACATGCGTAATGGTACAGGCTACTATCGTTATAAGAGCCTTAACGACTTCCTTACAGGTGCTGCACCACAGGTAGTATGTCTTACATACGGATACGGTGGTGAGGCAAATCCTGCTGCACGTGTACAGTTTAACAAGGCAGGCATATACGGTCAGGATGAGTGGAACATCACAAAGGACTTCAAGCTGACATATGGTCTTCGTTTTGACGGTCTGTTCTTCAACAACTCAGACCTTATGACAAACAATGCTATCCTTGCTCTTAACTATGGTAAGGCTCATGACGCAGCAAATCCAGACGAGCATGTTGACGGTTGCCGTCACATCGATACAGGCAAGTGGCCAGGCAACTCACTCACAGTTTCTCCACGTGTAGGTTTCACATGGGACGTATTTGGCGACAAGAGCCTGAAGGTTCGCGGTGGTACAGGTCTGTTCTCTGGCCGTCTTCCACTTGTGTTCTTCACAAACATGCCTACAAACGGTGGTATGGTACAGTATCAGGCACAGCTCAACGATGCTAACGGCAAGAAGCTCGGCTATTCAATGTCTGACTTCGCAGGTGGTCTTGTAGTTGACGCAAACGGTCGTCCTACTACACAGGCGCTTCTCGACAAGCTCCTTGGCATGAAGAATGCTAACGGACAGAATATCTTCCCATACGACATCACACCAGAAGAAGGTGCTAAGCCATCATCAATCTGCGGTGTTGACCCAGACTTCAAGATGCCACAGGTATGGAAGACTTCACTCGCTATCGACTATTCATTCCCAACATCATTCCCACTCTCTATCACAGCTGAGGGTATTTTCAACAAGACAATCAATGCTGCTTCAATCTCTGACTGGAGTATTCCTAGCGTAGGCGGTTTTGCTCACCTCAATGGTGCTGACGCTCGTCCTATCTACCATGCAGGTTACCGCACAGGTACTAAGGCATTCGTTCTTGAGAATACAAGCCGCGGTTATGGTTGGTCAGCAAGCGTGCAGGTTAATGCACAGCCAACTCCATGGATGGACATCATGGCAGCATATACTCACACCGTATCTAAGGAGGTTACATCACTCCCAGGTTCAAATGCTGAGTCTGCATTCACATATGTTCCAACATACCAGGGTCCAAACAATATCCTGCTTCACAACGGTATCAACGTAACTCCAGATCGTTTCGTTGCTTCTGTTACTACACACGACAAGAGCGGTAACCACTTCAGCCTTATCTATGAGTCATGGCGTGGCGGATACAACTACTCTTTCATGACAGTTAATGATATGAATGGTGACGGATACAACTACGACGCTATCTACGTACCAACAGACGCTCAGGTAGAGAATGGTGACTTCCGCTTCGTATCAGAGGACGATAAGACACGTTTCATGGACTACGTTCATAACAACAGCTATCTGAAGAATCGTCAGGGCGACTATGCAGAAGCATACAGCCTCTACTCACCATGGGTACACCGTATCGACTTCAGCTACAAGCACGACTTCAAGCTCGATATAGCAAAGACAACTCACAAGCTCCAGCTCAGCTTTGATATGAAGAATGTTCTTAACTTCTTCAATTCATCATGGGGTGTAAGCAAGTATCTTAACCCAGCAATCGGTTCTGACCCACGCATTCTCAAGTACGAGGGCGTAGATGCTGACGGCTATGCTACATTCTCTACTCCAAAGGCTATTAACGGCAGCGTTAAGACATTCGTTCCTAACCATGCTATTGGCCAGTGCTGGTATGCATCAATCGGTATCAAGTACATCTTTAACTAATATTTTACAGATTAATATATGAAACTAAAATATATTTTCACAGCACTTGCTGCCGTATTCGCTCTTTTCACAAGCTGTAGCGAAGAAGAGATGGCGCAGCTCGGATCTGTTCAGGTATCACAGTCATACGTTGCCATCCCTGCAGAAGGTGGCACATGCGAGGTCACTGTAAGAGCCAATGCAGACTGGCAGATAACAGACGTTCCAGAGTGGTTGACACTTTCAACAGATCATGGAACAATAGGCGAAACAGTGGTAAAATTCACTGCAGGCGCAGCAACTTCTACAAATACCGCAACTGTTCTTCTCACATGTAATGGCGAGACACAGCGCATCAATGTTCTTCAGCAGACAGAGAAGGTAGACCTTCCTATCTCTAAGATTAAGGATGTTCTCAATGGTGTTGACGGTGTCACATACCGTGTGAAGGGTGTTGTTACTGGCCTTACAAATACAATCTACGGCAACTATGACGTAGTAGACGAGACAGGTTCTGTATATATCTACGGCACACTCGACGCTTCTGGCGCAGAGAAGAATTTTGCTAGCCTTGGCATTGAGGCTGGTGACATCGTGACAGTAGAAGGTCCACGTACAACTTACGGTTCTACCATCGAGCTTGTAAATGTTACAGTTATTGCAATTGAGAAATCACTCATCAAGGTTGATTCTCTTTCTACTACAACTGTAGAGAAGGAAGGCGGCGAGCTCGTAGCATACCTTACATGCAAAGGCGAGGGTGTAAGCGTAGAGTCTCCGGTAGATTGGCTTGCAGTTAAGTCTGTTAAGACATTTGGTCAGAATGCTGAGGTAACATTTGCTGTAGCAGCAAACGCTGGCGGCGACCGCAAGACATCTATTAGCTTCGTAACCACATCTAAGGGCAAGACATACACAGCCACTGCAGATGTTACACAGAAAGGCTCAATCATTGCAGCCAATGTTTCTGAGTTCCTTGCAGCATCAGTAGGCGACAACCAGTATCGTGTTACAGGTCTCGTAAGCAAGATTCACGAGAAATACAACAACAATTTCTGGATACAGGATGCAACAGGCGAGATGTATGCTTACAAGGTCAATGCGCAGGGTGTTACACTCACCGTAGGCGACTTCGTAACACTTGTAGGCAAGCGCGGCGAGTATAACGGCTCTGCACAGATGACAGAAGCCGTGCTCGAGAAGCACTCAGCAATTCAGGTTGTTACGGTTGCAGATTTCCTTACTAAGTCTGATTCAAACGATGTATATTATGAGCTGACAGG
>JAEIGA010004184.1_pt1 | contig 22360 bp, 12 predicted proteins | sample 9270691 | NCBI WGS metagenome assembly JAEIGA01 (sample SAMN17057246, study PRJNA624740) | gut metagenome | biome: biome; isolation source: fecal sample | host: Bos grunniens | place: China: Xizang | collected 2019 | reverse complement strand
CTTTAACGCATTACAGTTTGTTATTTCTACGTCTGATAAATTAGGGCAATTTAGTTGCTTGCCGTCCTCAACACCGTAAGGCATACCTAATGTATGTAAATAAGTTTGGTTAGTAACTTGAACTATTTGAATTGATTCTGGGTAATAGATTTCTTCTAAGTTACCACCAGCTTGCATTGTGTAAATAGCAGTTAATTTAGTTTCTCTGCAGTCACAATATCTTAAATACTTACATCCTTTTATATCAAGAATAGGTTGAGCCCCTATACCTTCACCTAGAGTAGTACAACCTCTTAAATCTATTTTTTGTAATAACTTACATAAAGATAAGTCAGTATTTCTTAAGTTTTCAGAATGACATGTTATTTCTGTAAGTCTATCAGCATTCGAGATTAATAATGTAGTAGGTTGAAGATTGGATACGTCTCCTAAGCTCTTAATATAATGTCCTGCATAAACTATAATTTCTTGGTCAGTTGCAGTTGGCATATTGTAAGTGAATCTAACCTTTTCTCCACGTCCAACTCTCTTAGTTTGTTGCCCTGCATTATTAGCTTCATTTCTCCATTTAACAGTAACGTACATAGGTATATAAGTTTCTATATCTAAATAAACTTCACCTAGTTTACTAGAACGTAATGTTATATAATCAGCTGAAGAAGCTTGATAGCCTAATAATGTATCGCAATACATTATTCTTTCTTTAATCCATTTTGTTATATGTTGTTCTCCGCTTCCATGTAATGCATGTAAGAATGTGTTACCAAAGTTTAAATATTTAGTCTGCATATCTTTGTTATATAAAGTTGCAGGTATTTGTGAGATTTGCTCTCCGTATAAATATTTCATTATATTTTCTACAGTAAATCTACCTTGTCTCATTAATGCATATTGAGCTTTTAATTCTGCTTGGAATAAATAAACTATACGTTGCCATAATACAGATCCTGTAGTATTGAAAGTATTTTCATCTCCCATTTCTACGTCCATATCGAAAAGTAAGAACCCTGAGTTATCTAGCCCTATAGTTGTATCGGCGTCGTATACTTGAGGGTACCACTTTAATCCATCCCAAGTAGCTAACTTCATATTTTTACCTAGTGAGTCAACTGCACCAAATACTAGTACATATAAATAATATCTTAAAACATATTCTAAATCAAAATAGTTGCTGAAGTTATCTTTAAAGTCTTCGTCAGATGAATCATTTACCCATTGAACAAGTCTTATAAGTTCAGCCATGTTATCGTTACCAGCTGCTCTTGTAGGAGGATATAAGCATATGAAGTCTGATTTATAATAATCTAGTTCTGATTTACCAGAAGCTTCGGTCCATTTATAAAACGCACCAGCAGTTGTATCTGAGTTCGCAGATACTTCATATACTAAACATTTATCTGGGTCCGTATAACCATATGACTTAGTAGAGTAACGGTCTAAGTTAAAATTATAAACACCCTGTAGTTCATCATTAATGTACATTATACATGGGAAACCATTAATTGTATTCCTTACTTTGGAATCTTTCAATTGCATAGGATTCTTAGTATCGTATAAGCATTCATTAACGAATTTGGCTATACCAACATTTCGACAATGAGTAGATTCCATATAATCGGCTTTAAAACAGAATGTATCTTCTAATACACCATTTGGATAAGGACTGTAATAATACGGAGCCATGTTTTCATCTTTTAGTCTAGCAGTAAAATTCTTTAATACATATTGTATAGAAGAAGTCCCTTGCCATTGAACTTGACAATAAGGTAAATCAAAAGATTGTCCGTATTTATCTTCGTTAGGAGATGTATATTTTATTCTCATATTGACTGGGAATTGATCAGTCATATTTGTCATATCTCCATACATTCTTATTGTAGGTAAAGAAGTATTTTCAAAATTGAAGTTATAAATTTTTTCTTGCTCTCTTAAGTCTCTTATTTGAGCAATATAGTTATTAACTATTTCATCATCAGAAAGTACTCTACCATAAACTCTGACGTCTTTTATTTTACAAGCTCCGAAACAACTTTCACCTTTTTTACTATTTAGATAAATCTTTTGACTATGAGTGAAGTCTTCTCTTTGAGCTGAAGTACCTGAACCTGTATCTGATAATACGAATGCTCTAGAACAAATACCATTAATAAATACTTTACCAAATTTATTCTTTCTATCTATAACAAAGCTAACTGTTGTTTCTATATCTCTACCAACAGATACTTTTGCTTCGTTCGCTATTGAATTTAATTTGCATTCTTCAATATCGACATATGCACCTTTGAAAGGTGTTGTTATATCTGTGTAATCAAATATTCTAGAATCTGTAAAACCTATATCTAATGCAGTAAATTGAATTTCTATTGTTGAACCATATATTGCATTACTTTCCCAAGGTTTAAAATCTATTTCTACATATGCGTTACTGTCGCATACTAATTCTCCATCTATCCATCCGTTCGAGAACCAGTTGAAATTATGAAGAGTAGTTATTATTCCATTGCCGCTTTCGTCATAAGGCGACTCTCTATCTATATCTTGATTAGTTCTTCCTCTTGCGCTTAATCTATATTGTAAACCTGTTTCTACTATTCTAGCAGGATTATAATCGCTTGAAATAACATCGAATGAGAATTCTAATGTTTGTGTTTCGTCATATGCTCCACTTACTTCTATTTTCACATCATAAGTGTCTATTTCTAAATCATTTAATGTCCAATAATAAGTACTAGGTACACACTTTAATTCTTTACTAAGTCTACCATTTAAATATAATTTTACATCGAATTCTTCAGTACTTGCTTTAGATATACGATATTGTATTGATACTGGTACACCTACAGGATATTGTGATTTATCAACAAAAGATGAAGATACGTATAATGAGTTTGTACTAACAACAACTATGTTAAATGTTTGAACAGAAGTTGTATAAGGTCCACTTGTTAAATAGAAAGATATTCTATGAATACCAGGACCCATCTTAGGGAAATAATATTCGTTAAATCCTTGAACACATTCAACTTCTGATTCTTCATAATCTACAGTCATATGCATTATTATAGGTTCATCACTAGCGCTTCTTACATCGAATTGCATTAATATAAGGTCTGTTACATAATAGTCTGCAGTATCGTCAAATGTAACTTCTAAGTCTATACCACCACATGTGATGTTCCAAGTTAATTGGTTTGATAACATGTTAATTCTATCTTTAACATATATAGAAACTTTATTTTTTAGATTTGTAAGTTTTCCTACAGTGATAACATTGTTTCCTTGTTTAATACCTGCTATAGTAGCTATTTCAACACCATCAACAAGAACATAAGCAATACCTTCTCCTAAGTTAGGTGAAGTAAAGAATATTGGTATTTCCACTACTTCTTCCTTTGTAACTATACAGTCTTCAAATTCAGAAGTGATGGTTGGTGCGGCAGCACCACCGCCACCGCCACCAGTGCCGCCACCTCCTCCACCATTTTCTTTAAGCCAAGCTATTTTAGCAGAGTGATCAACAAGGGTATCTGAATGTGCATCTAAGCTGGCTAAAGTCTTATCTAATTTATTAGATATCTCTCTCATTGCTCCTTCTACATTTTTGTAAGTGAAGTTATTTTCAACGTCTAATAAATTAATATCCTGTGCTTCTGTTGAACCATAAACTTCCCACTTACCTGTTTCGGGATTAAATTTTTTAATCACACCCATTGATTAGATCACCTCTCTATTCTATTGTTTGTTTCTATCACTATAATTTATAACTAATGAATGGAATTTTTCTTCTGTTACTTTATCTAAGTCCATATTTATAATTGCATTCTTAAATTCATCTGAACCTTTGATTCCTTGTATTTCATAACTATCACAAGTTATTTTATCATAAGATATATTTAAATCTATATAAACTGGATTTGATGGTAATGCTTGTGAGTCTATCCACCATGGACTTCCGTCTGGATTCATATGTTTTTCTTCTACTTTACCAGTTAAGTTTAATGGTTTTTCTTTACCAGATAATTTAAATCCAGTAGCTTGATTTAATACATAGTAAGTACCATTAGCTGGATCTGCCTCTCTATTGATTTCAGTTCCATCAGCTTTTAATTCATCAACTATTTTTAAATCAGTAGTACCTGTAACAACTGTAGTATAATCATTGTAGTTAGGATTTACATTATAATCATATCCACAATATACTGGTTTAGAAACTGACCATGCATGGTTATGTCCACATAAGAACATATCTACTTTATGTTTTTCTATTGGAGCTATCCATCTTTGTAAACGTTTAGTTCTACCAACAGTCATAGCACTTAAATGAGCAAATACTATAACCCATCTTGGTTTAACAGGTCTAGCTTCAACTTCTGTTAAATGTTCATCTAACCATTTTGCTTGTGCTTCTAAGAATGTATCTGATGCTTTTTCTTTGTCGTCTTTAAAATAAGATTCTGATAAATCATATCCCATAGCATTATCTGTATATAAAGTATCTTGATTAGAATTTAAACAAACGAAATGAACAAATCCTAAATCAAATGCATAAACTGAATTAGCAAATGGATTTTGTGCTGTTATATAATAATTGAACGCAGTAGAATGTTTTTTATCTATTAAGTCGTTGTTTCCACAAGTTATAACGTGAGGTATATTTCTAGTTACATCTTTAGCATAGTCATAGTAGTATGACCATTCGAATTTTCTATTAGCATTTTGAGATATATCTCCTGTATTTAAATGCCAGTCAAAAGGAGTACTTAAATTTTGTTGTTTTTTATTTAAGAATCTTGCACACATTTGCCATACATCATATTCTTGCTTAGTCCAAGATTGTTGGTCTGTTGTCCATAATATTCTCATAGGTTGTGATTCATTAAATATTTTAACTTCGAATGAGTAGTTATCAGATATACAACCATCTGTTCCTACTTGATATTCATAAAGTCCAGGAAGTAAGTCTTTAACTATACATCTATGAACAGATACGTCACCGTCTACATTACTAAATAATTCAACAGAAGTTTCGTAGTTTGTCCATTTAACTTCTCCGTCTTTTCTTATTTTAACGAAACCAGATGTACATAATGGTGTTTGGAATGTAAATGTTCTTGTGTTATCTCCATTTTCACCAAACATCATGTTTATCATAGCTGGTACTGTTTCTTTTTGTCTTGGTTTATCTATAAACTCAGTCCATCTTCCATCTTTTAGGCATCTAGGTCTATAGAAATCTATATTACAAGTTTTATAATCTATTGGCTCTACGTCACAGTCATTATTTCCACTAACAGCCGCGTTGCTTCCTAACTTCATAACGTTTTTGTATTGGTTGCTATCACTGTTAGCGAAGTCTATTCTTCTAACACCTGTATGGTTATTCATACAATGTAAGTATCTAGTTTCATAAGCCCAGATAGTTTCATTTTCTACATCTACTCCACCTGCTCCAAGTAAATCTATATATTTACCATTTACAGATAAAACTGTATTTGTAGTTGATTCTATAACTTTTCTAACTGGATTATCTTCCGGCGTAGAATCTCCTATTTGTAAATAAGCACTAAATCCTGCAGAAGGTAGTTTTATATTCCATTGCATGTCATAATCAACGATATTACATCTTACACCTGATGAATAAGGTTTAGCATGTTGAGAACATCTAATTAAGAATGAATGTCTAGAAGGAACTATACCTTCAAGTCTTAATGATTCCCAATTTCCTGCTTTACCTCTTACCCAAAGATATATACCTTTTAAGTTTATATCATTGTGTGTATGGTTGTATAATTCTATAAATCCATGAGATACAGGGACACCTGTTAATGCGTCTCCACCACCATACATAGAATTTATTATTAAACCAGTATATAGAGGATGTGGGTTATCAGCTGCTTCTTGTGCGTCTTCTGCAGTAAATGCTTCTATGTTAGTAGCAACAGCTTCTCCATTTATTATTCTTACTCTATATTTATTTCCATCGTCGCCTACTAAGTCAACGAAGTTGTCTCCAAGATTATCTGCACCTTTTAATACTTTAGCTTTAACAACTTTATTTTGTCCATCAACTGCGAAAGGAATAAGCTCTTCTCCTGTCATTTGAGTGACTTGTGTTAAATCCGATATTTTTTTATTTGCCATTTGTAAGCCTCCTTGCTTAAAATATTTATCGTACTTCTAATAATATATTATTTATATTGCATTGCTGTTTTCAAGAAGTATGTAGCTACCGTCTTCTAATAAGAATGAACTACCGTCTTCAAGTAATAATGTTCCTGATGAGCTCGGTTCTACAACCACTGCTGCTTCTAATACTATATAACTTCCATCCTCTAATAAGAATAAGTCTCCGTCTTCTAGAGCAAGGAATGCGTCTCCGTATATAGGTGTATCTGGTTCTTCTGGGTCTCCCCAATCAGAGCCTCCGCCACCGCCGCCGTTTAATTTTAAGTATTCTACTTCAGCTTGTAGAGTTTGCACTTGTTCTTTTAAAGTTTGAATACTAGCAATAAGTTCTAATAATATAGGATTTTCTATATCTATACTAGTAGAATTATTCTTTCTAGAATCATTGAACCAAATAGCAGTATTCATTTCAGGCTCATTGCTTCCTAGGTACATTATAGCGTTTAAGTCTATAGGTATTATTTCACCTGTTTCGGGATCTACTACGGCACCTATATCTCCTCCGCTACTATCTACTTTAAATTCTACCCAGGTATTATTTTTAAACTCATAACGAGTTTTATTTTCTACACAATAAGTTATAAAACCTTCAGGTACAGTAGTGCAAGCTTCCATGGCTGATTTGGTATCAAATGATTGTCTTGCATCTAAGAATTTCTTCCCACCATACTTAAAGTTATCACCAATAATTAATGGCACTTACACCACCTCCTTAACTAAATACTTGTCTTAATCCTTCGTCTTCTGTAGTAGGATCTGTTAAGATATATACATAATAATCTACGTTGTTATATGTATATTCACTTCTTGTATAACTACCAATATAGTCAAAGTTATTAGCATCTTTTATACTTGTTAAAGTACCGAATGATTTAGGGTACATAAATATAATTCTTTCGTCGTTTAATATAAAAGAATTTGTTAATTGTTTATTTGTTGAATGTTTAGAAGTAAGAGTTGCTACTATATCGTCTGTTACAGTAGAGCCTTTTATTGCTCCATAATACGAGTTAGCATATGCTGTAATTGTTGCTGACGCAGAAACACTTCCTGCTTTTATATTATTGTTATCAGGATTTCCTAAAGAAGTATTCTTAATTGGCCCATCTCCATAAGATATTGTAACTGTATATGTTAATGATTCTCCATGATTAAGAACTACCGATTGAATCAGTGAAGAAGTTGTATCACTATTATAGATCTCTTCTCCAGCTTTACTTACAACACAAGACGTCATATCACCTGCATCATTTTTAACAAATGACGGAGTGATATTTATATCGGTTGCTATTGCATGTTGTAATACAGTAGGGCTAATACTGATTCTAGCGCTAGGTTTAGTGTATGAAGCAGGTGTGTCTAATAATTTTTCTAAAGCAGCTATTCTATCCTCTAGAGCAGGGTCTATAGAGCCTCCACCGCCTCCTTCTCCACTTCCTCCGGTTTGTGAAGCTTCATTAATAGCTCCTATTATTGTTTTATCAGTAGTAATTAATGTGTCATATTCTTTAGTTGTAAAAGCATTTGTAAGTTCTTGCTTTGTTGCATAACTTGCTATTTCTGTTCTTTTAACATAACTTAATAATTCATCTTTAGTCGCATAATCAGATAGGTCTACATTACCTCCTCCTATGCCAGGTGTTGGAGGCAATTCTATGTCTGTATCTCCTTCTTCTTCAGTAGGCTTGTCTGGTATTATAACATCAGGTATTACTGGAGGATTAGGTTTCTCCGGCTCAGATGGAGGTACAAAACCAACGTCTGAATGAAGTTCAGAAACCTTATTTTGTAATTCTGTGATTAGATTATAAACTTTAGTATCCAATTCATATATTTTATTATCTAGCTTTCCTACATGATTTAATAAAGCTGTCTCTAATCTATTAGAACGAATTTCTATATTAGTCTCTAACCATTCGTCCATTTTTTCCAGTTTAGTTATCTTGGCATCGACATAAGCATTAAGGCCTTCACTATATTCTCTAAATGTTTCTTCGTACTCGTCGGCTAATTCTCCTATCTCATTTTGGATCTCTTCATCTAAATCAGTGATTTTACAGTCTATATCTTTTTTCATATCAGACACTAAATCATTATGAGAGATCATGAATTTATTAGATAAGTCATTAAAAGCTGCGTCTATTTCTTCTTTTGTATAAGGCACAACTAGTTCGGCTTTCATGGCCTCTAAACTTTCATGTATCATTTTAGGTATATCAGGTGTACCTTCTAGATCACTATATTTACCAGAGAATGTCATTATCTTGTCATCTTGTAAACAACTTACTAATTTTTTAAGATCGTCATAGTCTTTAGAGGATAACATCTTATTGTATTTATTAGAGTTCTTGTTGTTTTCATATATCGTAGTTATGACATCTAATAATTGTTCTATCTGGTCATGACTATAATCCAGTTGATAATATGTATTAGAATCCATTCAACAACCTCCTTTTCTATACAGTTTCATATAACATATTACTTAAATTAAGGTATATAAATTAGAGGTCTTATTATTAAATCAGTGTATATAAAATCTTGCTTTTTATTTATTATTCTTAAATACACGTCGTCTTTATACTTATTAAAATCTGGAGGTAAGATAGCCTCTACATATTCAGTAGAATCTTTAGTTCCACATAAAGTATGCCATGTAATATTATCAAGACTATATTGTGCCTCTGAATCTTCGTTTTGATGCATAGCTTCTACTTTAACTTTTAGCTTGCCGTCTTCTTCTACTACTTTATGATCTCTGAACCATGGTTTTATTTCAGGTGTTATTATGACATTAGTTGGGTCAATGTCTTCAACCACACCGTCTTCTCTCCTTTGTATTATTTCTTCAAGAGTCATACCTGCTTCTTCTGCATATATAGGCATTCTATGGTATACTTGCTCTCCTGTTTCTTCCTTGTATCTATCGTTCGATATGTTATATGCAACAGCTTCACCACTGTCAACAAATAATGCAGTTCTAGCTAAATATTGATATGAGAATGTAATTTTAAAATAAGACGTTACACTCATATAATGGTTGGAGTCATTGGTATATATCCATAAGAATTTTCCTCCGCCAACTTGATTAGCATAATTTAAAGTTTCACTAGTTATACTTACAGATACATTTGACATTGTACCACCACTACCAACTCCTGGTGCAGTACACGTAAATGCACTACCTAACAACGTAGGCACAGCTTCTGGATAGTTTGCTGAACGATAAAAGAACATTGTTTTTGCTGCGCTGTATGCTCCAGAACCTCCACGGACTGAATTCATTGTTGCAGAACTTATAGAACTTATATTACCCGATCCAGGTAAATTCGCAGAGTTGGCATCTAGATGTCCATAAGCAGCTGTATAAGAACTATAAGGTCCTTGTTTTGCAGTACCTTTAGTTGTTTCATAACCGGCAGATCTCCATGATCTAAGATTATTAGAAGATGAAGATGCGAGTGTATAGCTATTACTAACTATGGTTTCGGGATACAACTGAAACCATTTTGAACCATCCCATTTATATGTATAAGCATCTACCCATGCAGATCCGTTCCATCTTTTAACTGCTGAATTCACCCATGCAGATCCATTCCATTTTTTAATATAAATAGCCATAAAAAAACTCCTTTGCAATTTAGTCTTATATTATTTAATATATTTAAAAGCAAGACGTTTTTATTGCGTCTTGCTTTATTGTATTACCTATTAAACTTGTATCCAAACTCCTCCGCATCCAGGGGCAGATGCTGAAATAGTAAGTGGAATAGCTCCTACATTTAAATTTTCTATTTGTACTCTTCCAGTTCCTCCATCTGCCTGAATTGTAAATTGTGAGCTTCCATTTGAACCATATCCTATCCATGCACCTCTAGTACTATTATTCAAGAAAAATCCCATATAAGTATGCCCAGAGTCACCAGGATATAATTTAAGACATCCACCTCCGCTATAACATAGTAAAGAAGGAACCTTTACTTCATTTGGATAGAACCTAATAGAATTTCCCCAATCCCAATCGGTATTTGCAGAATTTCTTCTTATTATTTCAAGATATGAGTTAGCTCCTGAACCATAAGTATTAAATAATACCCCTCTTCTATCTCCGTCTCTAGTAGGTATACTAAAACCATCTCCAAAGTTGCAATGCCATTCTGCATGTAATGCTTTATCTGTTTTTATTCCTGAACTACATTGGATATTACCAGCATTACCATCGTACCAAAGGCTAGCCGTTCCTGAACCATATCCTGGCCATGCATTAATTTTTAAATAATTGCTACATTCTACACTTCCATCTACGACTAATTCTTTTTGTATATAAGTCGATCCTTGCCATACGCTTAAATTTCCGCCTATGTTTATATCGCCCGATGTGTCTATTTGGTTGCAATCTATATTTTCATCTACGATTAATTCTTTTTGTATATAAGCTGATCCTTGCCATATACTTAAATTTCCACCTATGTTTATATCGCCCGATGTGTCTATTATTCCGTTTGTGTCTATATTCTTAGAGTACAATGTTCCAGTTAAAGATCCGCCACCTAAAGGCAAATAACTATCTAAATCTGATGTTTTAGCTAACGTACCGCTAATAGAAGGTAATGTTAATGTTACACTTCCTGTAGAGTTATGTCCAGGAGTTATTAATGTATATCCAGAATCTGTTCCATATAGTATTATTTGTCCTTTTGCATTCCCAATTGTACCAGAAGATGTGCTATTACCAGCAACAAGTCTACCAACGCCTTGAGTGTCTACGCTACCTTCAGTTTGTAATCTCAAACTAGCATAATGCAAGCCGTTTTTATCATAAGAATATATATTAGCACCATATATACCTGAAAATCTATTAGCAACAGATCCTATAGCATGTGATCCATTACCAGAAGTAGTAATAGCGCCTCTTGTTTGTAATGATCCTACACTTAATTGACCTGCAGTTGTAGTAGCATAAATGCCAGTATCAAAAGTTAATTCACCAGTTCCTGTAGAATCGGATGTTGTACCAGTTAAATGGAACTTAGTAGTTGTTCCTAATGTATATTTAACTTTTGTATCTGTATTAGGATTTGCAGGAAAAGCTATTGTTCTAGAATAAGCAGATATTACTCTACCTTTTGAATCTACTTCTATTTGCGGAACTTCAAATGTTCCTGAATGTCCAGGGCTTGCATTTGCACTTGGCCCATATGTGCCAGCAGTGACTCCTGTACTTGAAAGAGTAGTAGGAACTGTCCAACCAGCTTGAGAAGTGACACTACCTGTAACATCTCCAGTTAAAGTTACTTTTTGTGCTGACGCAAATTTAGTTGCTGTACCAGCATTACCTGAAACGCTAGTTTGCGCTGGATGAACATGATCACCTCTAGATACTGCATCTTCTGTACCAATAGATGAAACACCTGCTTCTTTAGGTGCAGTAGTTGAATAAACAACATGTGTTCCATGCGAATAAGGAGCATAAATTCCTGAGTGATTATGAGTAGTTATAGTTCCTGTTAATTTAGTCTCTATCTCGGCTTTTGTTATAAGACTATTCTTTTGAGCGTCTGCAGGAGCATGGTCTGCAATACTATGCATATATGCAGTATAACCTTGGTCTCCACGAAAAGCAGTGCTATTCGTTGTTCCTAGAGTCAAATGTGTGCCATGTGATTTTGCAGCAGCACCTATTTCATCCAATGTAAAAGTTATATCTGAAGTACCATTAAACGCTTCTATTTTGTTTCCTACAGTTATATTCCTACTAATTTGTAGTTTAGTCGCTGACCCTGCATTACCAGTTATTGTTGTTTGAGCAGGGTGAACATGGTCCCCTCTAGATACAGTGTCTTCTGTACCAACAGATGAAGCGCCTGCTTCTTTAGGAGATGTTGTAGCGTAAGTAACATGTGTTCCATGATTAGAAGCTGCAGCACCAATATTAGCAGGAGTAACAGTAGCCCAAGTTCTATCATTTCTTAAGAATCTATTAAATTGAACAGATTCAACAGGAGGAACATGACTACCATGACTAGTAGGAGCAGCTCCTATTTCTGTAAGTGAAAATGAAATATCAGAAGAACCATCAAAGTTTTTCTTAATTTCTCCAATAGTTATTCCTCTTTTATTTTGCAATTTAGTTGCCGTACCGGCGTTCCCTATTATATCTTCTTGTTCTGGATGGACATGATCTCCTCTAGATACCGTAGTCGCTGAACCTATAGACGCTACTCCTGCAGGCATAGGAGCTGAAGTTGAAAACTCTACATGCGTACCATGATTTTTAGGTGCCGCTCCTATACTTTCAGGAGTAACAGATGCCCATTCATTATCACTTCTTAAGAAACTAGTCATGATATATTCAGGGTCTGGTACATGATATCCGTGCTCTATATCGGCTTTATCATCTAAATCTAATTTAAGTTTATCGACGTCTGCTTTATTAGCCTTTGTTTCTAATTGAGTAGTTATGTTTGATATATAACCTTCATATACAGATTCATGTGAACTAATAGCCTCGGCTAATTCATTTAATGTGTCTAAAGCCTCTGGCGCAGAATCAATTAAATCATTAATTGCTTTAGAGATTTTTTGGTCTGTTTGAGCAGAAAGAGTTGTTCCTAAATTCGTTATCTTATTATCTAGTTCTGACAATTCATCTTTAGTTCCATATTCAGGATGTGAATGTTCTTCTTCTGCTGCACCTATTTCAATTAAAGACCATGTGACGTCTTTAGTTCCATCAAAAGATTTTGTAGAATTTCCTATTCTGAAATTTCTAGAATCTTTTAACTTAGTAGCATAACCTGAAACATTAATTTGCTCTGGGTGAATGTGGTCTGCCCTAGAGACTTCATCAGAATCCCCTGCACTTGCAGCGCCATTAGGCATTGGAGCATCTGAAGAATACAATACATGCACACCATGGTTAGCGTCAGCTTTTAATGATAATAAAGTATTTACCATAGCTTTTGTATAGTATAAGTCATCATGTTCATGGTCTGCATCAGCATAATTAGGATCTGTTACTAGATACATAACTTTATCATTTGCTTTTTCTTCATCAGATAAATTATCATATTCTTCTTGTGTTACATAGATTAAACTTCTTCCACCAAGCATTTTTTCAACATCACTAATTTTTATAGCAAGGTCATTTTCTTTTTTTATAGCTCTAGTGGTTTCGTCTTGTATCTTTTTATCAATATTATCAAAATCATTTTTAATAAATTCATTGTATGATTCGATAACATGTTGGAGAGTTTCTAAGGTAATTAATTTCACTGTATAGTCTCCTTTCTATATTTATATCGCCGTACTTTAAACTATTACCATATAAAAATAGGTATGGTTCCCAAAGCAAGAGAACCATACCTATCAATCAATAAGGGCTGGCCTATTCTTGGTCTAACCCGTCTATTATAGCATCTATATCATCATCAGTAGCTAAATCTAAAGAAACTGAAGTTAAAGCTATTCCGTCAACTCCACCAAGTTTTAATACAACTTGATTATTTTCCATTGTTAATGCTAATGAGTTAACAACGTTTCCTAATATAGCCTTTACTTCTGCAGTAGTACTATATGCTTCTAAAGCTTCTTCTATTGCAGCATTTCTGTCTTCTACTTCTTTATTTATAGCTTCAACTCTATCTTCTACTTCTTTAGCAACTTTATCGTCAACAGCTTTAACAGCTTCTTGAACTTCTGTCTTATCTGCTTTAAGAGCTAAATTAGCCTCTAAAGCTTCTTCAGCAGCAGTTGCTCTGTCAGTTTCAGCTTTTACATCGTCGTCTATTTCTTTTTGTAATTCAGCTTTTAATGCAGCATCTTTATCTGCAGCAGCGTCTATAGCTTCTTGTTTTGCAGTAGCTATGTTTGCAGATACAGTAGCAACATAAGCTTCATATTCAGTACCATGTGCTTCTATAGCGTCAGCTAATTCTTTTAAAGTATTCATTGCTTCTGGAGCAGAATTAACTAATGCAGTTATAGCATCGTCAGCATGCTTCTTAGCAGTTTCTAAAACAGTTGCATCAGCAGCTACTAAAGCAGCTTTTTCTGCAGCTAATTCTTCTCTTATTGCTAGTTCTTCAGCTTTTGCTCTCTCTTCTTCAGTCTTAACTAATCCAGCTATTCTAACGTCTTCAGCAGCTAATTCTTGCACTTTAGCATCGTAAGCAGATTGATCAACTTTCTTTTCTACTTCTATTTGCATTGTAGCTTGAGCATCAGCAACTGCTTTTGCTACAGAACCTTCAGTTTGATCGTCGCCTTTTAATATAGCTATTGCATCTTCATTAGCTTGAGCCTTAGTTTCAACAGCATTAACGTCTGTTTCTAATTGAGCAACTCTACCAACTACTGAACTATTTTCTTCATCTCTTTGTTCAAGTTGTTCTTCTATGTATTCTTTAGCTTGAGCTAATATACCATTATCTTCATTGTTTATAGCGTTTATAGCGTTTTGTAATTCATTATCTTTACTTGCTAATAATTGCTCAGCAGCTAAAGCTCTTTCTTCTTCTGTTTTAACTAAAACTTTCGCTCTATTGTCTAATGCTTGAGCCAGTTTGGCTAATCTTTCCTTATCAACTAATTTTGACATATCGTAAAACATCTCCTTTATAATTTTTATTATTAATCTCTGCATACTTATTACGTAGCTAATATTACTATATGTGCAAACGTAATAAAATTTTTATTCTTTATAATAAGTTATCGATCATGTCTTCTATATCAGAGTCTGTAGTTAAATTAACTGAAGACATAATTTCATCTTCATCAGAACGTAATATAAGTTGTGTTGCTGTCATTTCTAAACGACTAGCAAACTCTGGTTTATCTACTATAGAGTCCCAAAAAACAGAACCTGATGGCGAATTACCAGTTCCTTGATTTTCTAATAAATAATCTATTGCTAATCCCACAGTGGATAATTCAGGATGATCATCATGATTATAATTAACCTCATTCGCTTCTATTGGACCTACGATTCCTGGTGCATCACTCGTTGGCATATCTATTGCTTTTGTTATTAGATTTCCCTCTTCGTCTTTTGCTACTGATAATATTTTTCCTAGGTCTTCTTCAGTTATACCTAAAAGTTGTTGTTGAGAATTACCTTTAAGAAGTTTGTTAATACCTTCTATAATAGTATCAGCGCCCATTAATTCTTTAGTTTCTTCCCATAATGCAGCGCCTTCCATGTCTGTTGTATCTTTTAATATTTCATTAACTTTATCTGCTACGTCATTACTAACTATAGCATTTAAAGCAACGTCTTTTGCTAATTGGTTTATAGCATTAACAATCTTAGTGTTTTGACCAGTAAAATATTCTGGATTAAGACCTTTATTAAGAGTTGCTGTAGATTTATAAACCATGTTAGGGTTCGTAGCTTCATCTGTTTTTGATGCTAAAATATTCATCTGAAGTAATAATTCTTCAGTGCTCATTGCCATACTTTTCACCAACCTTTGCTAATAACAGGCCGAATAGATCGGCCCATTATTTTATTTATTGAATTTGCCTCTATATTCTTCTTTAACCTTCATTAAAGCTATTACCATTGTAGATGTAGGTATCGCACTAAATTGGAATTTAGAATCATCAACATTCCAAGTTTTTATACTTCTAACAGGAGTCCATTCAGCTAAATAAGTATTTTCTGGTTGAACAGCATGATCTTCCATAGGAACTAATTCATATCTATTAAAAGCTTTATGGTCTGTTGCGTTTCTTAATATATACATTCTATATATGTCTTTTTCATACATATCCATTATTGATTGTTCAAATAATTCGTCGTCTACACCTTCAAGTTCCATTATTGCATCCCAGTCTGCCCAGTATAAAGGTGCTTTATCTCTTCCTAAGTCTACTACTCCAGATCCACCATCTACAGTAGATTCATAGATCCATTCGTATTCTACTCCATATGTCATATTTAATATGTCTTGTTTTGCTTTTGCAAGTTCGGCTTGTAATGCAGCTACCTCTTCAGAATCAGCTCCACCACCTGAGCCTCCGCCTTCTCCAACAGGTAATTCTCCAGCATCTACTACAGAGTCATTAGTTAGAGTAACTATTAAGTGATTATTAGAATTTATTTCTACTGATTTGACTCCTACACCTTGTTCTCCGTCTTTACCATCAACACCGTCTTTACCGTCTGCTCCTGCTGGTCCTTGTTCTCCTTGGTCTCCTTTAGGTCCTTGTATACCTTGTTCTCCTTGATCACCTTTAGGTCCTTTTTCACCAGTATCTCCTTTAGGACCTTGTTCACCTTTTTCACCAGTATCTCCTTTAGGTCCTGGGATTAATTCTACTGCAGCGATTTGTTCGTCAACATAGTTTATTGTTGCATATGCAGATAAATCCACATTTGCTCCATCTTCTCCACCTAGTTGAGCTTTAGCTATTTCAGCAGAAACAAATTCTTCTGTAGCGAAATTCCCTATTAATTCTTCTACTTCATCTACTAAAGAATCTTCTATACTTGCAGGTCCTACTGTTTTAGCTTTTAATTTTTTAACCACATAAAACTTTTCTTCATCTTCTACAAATACTACCATTCCTTTAAAAGGAAGTTCTATTTTAAATAAATCGTCATATGTAGCTACTCTTGTTCTGTCATCTAATGGAACATTTTTAGCCGATGGCATCAATGATCCACTAACAACTATTTTATTCTCTGCCATTTTATCACTCCTCATTTTAGTCTATATAGATAAATCTTTCTCCTGAAGCTATTGCTAATTCACCAAATATTTTGTATTCTATATTATTATATATAACTGTAGCATTGTTAGCACCGAAATCGTCTTCATTAAATGCTACTTTTCCACCTAATCCATTATCTTTAGTAACTAGGAAGTTGCCAGCTGCAGGAACTGCTACTACTATAAAACAAGCTTCAGGCACTACGCCTAATGATGTTTTATTTAAATTTCCTGGTATAGCTTCAACTACTTTACTGTTAGAATTCTTAAGCATATCTACTGTTATATCTTGCATACTAGTTATGTCACCTGTTACTTCATAAGGAATATAACCATAATACATCATAGCACCTTCAGGAATTCCTGGGTGATATCCAGTTATTAATGCTAATAATTCATTTATAGCTCCTAATACAGTTTTGTTTTCTGTATTTAATATTTCAAATATAGTTTCTGCATCGAATGTTCCATCTGCACCTTTTTCGCCTTGTTCCCCTTTTTCACCTTGAACACCTTGTTCTCCTTTAGGTCCAACTAAAGCAGCTAATTGGTCATCTGTGAACATGTCATATGTAAAGTCTTTTCCTGCAGGTCCTTCTGGTCCAGGTGTTAGCTCTATCTTAGCTATTTCTTCTGCAACAAATGTTTTAGATGCTAAAGGAGCTCCTAGATAAGGCATTAAATCATCGTGACATGATTCATTAGATAAGTTGATTCTAAATTTATCAGATTCTATTATTCTATTATTTTCATCTATCCATTGTAATGAATAAGTCCATCCTACAAATTTATCAGGACTAGAAGTTTTTCCGAAGTAATTCCAAGCATCGCCATTCTTCATAGCTAATGCTAACCAAATAGTTTTAGTAGCGTTTTCTGAAACGTCTACTGTATCTATTGTATTTCCATCACTTTCTACTAACTTAACAGCGCCTTCTGGAACTCTTGAAATAAGAGCCATATAATACATGTTAGCGTTTCCGTCTTCTCCAACTTGTTGTTCTACAAACACTGCATCTTCAGGAACCATAACTCTTATTTCTTTTTCTCTGAATTCCACTAAAGTTCCTTCAGGTACTCCTTCTATTACATATTTTTCTTCATGTAATTTTGCTACTTCTTCTTTAGTAGCATAGGTATCTATTATAATACCAACATCGCTAGTTAGTAGTTCTATACCTTGTTGAAGTCCAGTAGCTCTTTCTTCTACATAAGTCTCAGTAGCATAGCCTGTTAAATCTACAGGTTCAGCATCTTTACCAGCAGGTCCTTCAGGTCCCATTTGACCATCTTCACCTTTAGGTCCTCTTAACATTTCAAGTTGCTCAGCTGTGAACATATCGAAAGTAAAATCTTTACCGTCGATTCCATCTTTACCAGCTGGACCTTCTGGTCCCATTGGTCCTTCAGGACCCATTTCACCTTGATCGCCTTTTACTTTTAATGCTTCTAATTGCTCTTCTGTGAACATGTCAAATGTAAAGTCTTTACCATCTTTTCCATCAGCACCGTCTTTACCAGCAGGTCCCATTTGTCCATCTGCTCCAGCAGGTCCTTGTTCACCTTTTAACATTTCTAATTGTTCAGAAGTGAACATATCGAATGTAAAGTCCTTACCGTCTTTACCATCAATACCATCTTTTCCATCTACGCCATCTTTTCCAGCTGGTCCTTCTGGTCCTCTTTCACCTTGAATACCTTGAACCCCTTGTTCTCCTTTTAATGATTCAAGTTGTTCAGGTGTAAACATGTCAAATGTGAATGCAGCACCATCTTTACCATCTTGCCCGTCTTTACCGTCTTGTCCATCCTTACCTGCTGGCCCTTCTGGTCCAGGAGTAAGTTCTATTTTTTCTATAGCTTCATTAACAAAATCTATAGTAGCTAATCCTTCATGTAATTTTTCAAATTCATCAACTATTGATTCTGTAACTACTATTGGTCCTACTTGTTTTCCTTTTAAAGATTTAACTACATAAAAAGCTTGTTCGTCTTCTACATAGAATATCATACCTACAAAAGGTAACGGGATAAGTTCTACTTCTGATATATTAGCTATTCTAGTTCTTACATCACCAGGAGTGTTTTTAACAGAAGGCTTTATCCCGCCATTTAATACTAACGAATTCTTATCAAAATTTGTTGCCATTATTTTCTCTCCTAACTTATTGTATATATATAAATCTTTCACCTGAAATTAATGCTAATTCTCCAAATACTAAATAAGGAGCATTATTAAACATTACTTCTACTCCATTTACACCTAAAACAGATTCATCAAATGGAACAGCTCCACCTAGACCATTGTCTTTTTGTCCTATGTAACCTGAAACTTTAGGAACAGCAACTAATATGTAAGATGATTCAGGTGCCACACCTATTGATTGTTTAACTACAGGAACTTCTGTTTCTACAATAGAACTGTTTTCATTCTTTAATATATTTAATGTCATGTCTTCAAATGCAGCTGCTCCTGCCATTTCCATAACTGAATATGGCACAAATCCATAATACATAGTTGTAGCAGCAACCTCTGGTTCTTCTGGTTCTGGTATTTCCATATTATTTATTAAAGCAAATAATTCGTTTATTGCTCCTATTATTGTTTTATTAATTGTTTCTAAGTTTTCAAATTTAGCATTTTCATTAAATGTTCCGGCTGGTCCTTGCACACCTTGAATACCTTGATCCCCTTTATCACCCTTGTCACCTTTAGGTCCAGGTATTAAATCTATTTGTGCTATTTGTTCATCAACATAGCTTACTTTTGCATATTCAGATAAATCTATATCAACTTCTCCATTGTCTAATTGTGCATCAGCTATCGCATCTTGTACGAATTTTTTATCTGCAAAATCTTTGTTTTCTATAAATTGCTCTACTGCTAATATTTTAGCGTTAACTTGATCTATTGTTTGGAACTCTAAATCATTAACAAGATCACTCATAGCATCTGGTATTTCAGGTGCTCCTATTAAGCTAGAATATTTACCATCAAAAGTAGATATGTTTTCTAATCCTATTTGGTTTATTAATTTGTCATATTCAGCTTGAGTTAATACATAACCATCATGTATTTTATCTAGTAAGGCTTCTAACTCTTCATGAGTATAATCCAATAAGTAAAATTTTTGTTCATCCATTTTTGCGTGAACTCCTTTCTAATCTATATATTATTTGTTTTATTCAGGTTTGTCATTTGTAACTTCAACCTTAACATCAGCTTTAGCAGCTGAAGCATCTTTAGATTCTGAAGCTGCAACTGGCTCTTTTTTTGCTGCTTTTTTTCTAACTGCAGCCGCTTTTTGAGCAGGACTCATTTTAGGCTTTTCTTCTTTTGTTTCTTCAAAAGTTATTAATTTAGATTTTACGCCTTCTAATATAGGCTTCATATCTGCACCTTCATATACTTTTCTAGAAGGATGAGATTTTGTAAGATGTATATTGTTTTTTCTATCACACCAAGCTGGTGTATTAGCTCTAAGCTTAATTGTACCTATTACTTTTTTCATAAAATCACTACCTTTCTATAATTGTCTATCACTAATATTTTATTACTTTATCAACAATAGATAATAAAGATTATGCCATGGGTTTTTCTCCATGGCATTTCTTATAAGAATGGAACACCTATTAAGTTATTGTTACCGTATCTATCTTTATAAATTCCTCCTCCAGTTAGTACTCTTCCTGCTGCCATTGTTGTCATAGCAGCTCCTCCTATACGAGCAGCGTTTAAAGTTCCGTCAGCATTAGAAAATGCATTTTTCATACTGCCCATAAAATCTCCGGTTTCTTGAAAACCTTTATATGTGTCTTTAATTCCGCCGAAGAAAATATCACTAGTTTTTTCTTTGAATTGTCCAAAATTATTTTGAATTTGCTCAAAATCGGCTGCGTTAGCATTCATATTTGTATTAGTGTTTGTATTAATGCTAGCGTCAGCACTAGCACCGGTATTTGTATTTGTATTAGCACTAGTGTTATTATTCATGTTTGCATTATTTCTAATTGTATATTTTTCTGGATCATCAAATACAGAGCCCGTTGATCTATTTATTTTACTATTAGAATCAGTAAATACTGATCTATTTAAATTTAAAGTAGACTCTACAGGTTTAGTATCGTTAATTATAGGGCTACTATAGCCAGTAGTTCTAAAATTAGAAAAATCCACAGCTTCTTGAGTTCCTTGATTTCTACGAGCTTTAAATCTATCAGCCGCATTTTTTGCTCTATCGCCTCTATTAATGTTAAGGCTTCCACTATTTATATCTCTTGCTCTTGTTCTTGAAGTATCTACGAAGATAGATCCATCTGTTGAATAACTTGCTCCTGATCTATAGGGGTCTGGATTTATACCTTTGGAATTAAAAAATTCTTTTGTTCTGTTTTGTATAGCTTCTCTGTTCGCTGCTTTTTCAGCTCTATTCATTGCTCTTTCTGCACTACGATTTTTAACTATGGCTGCAGATGCTTCAAAATCAGACTTCAATGTTTTGATTGCACCTTTAGTAGTTTTTGCGTCTATTAATTGTTGGCTTACAGTTGACATATTATTAGTTTGAACTATTGCTTTGTTAACAGTTCTACTGTTTACAACTTTATCAGAATGTGCTGAAGTTCTTCTTAATAAGTCTATAGCTTCGTCTGTACTTTTCGCAGCTGCTTCTCTCGCTGTACTACTAGCCACTTTTATTAAGTTTTTAGGTGCTTTTTTTATTAATCTTACCATAGTAAATCACCTCCTAATGAGATATTACTGCTCTATATAACAAATATAGACGGGTATTATATTATCCCGTCTATATCATATATTAGAATATTTTTTGATCTCCTATATATATAGCTATTATTTCCATATCACCTATATATAAGTTATCAACAATAACGTCTCCCATGTATAGATTTGATTCTTTTTCATCATCGTCTGGTTCTTCAGGCTCAACTGGGATTATTTCATATTGAGCTGTGACAGTTAAATCAGATGTTACATTGTTAAATCCAATATCCCATCCAGTAAATGTATAGCCTTCTCTTATAGGATTAGAAGGTGCAGTTGCATTATTTCCTTCATTCACTGTTTGAGTTTTTAATACAGTGCCGTCCCAATCTTTAAACGTTACTGTATAAGTATTTCCATAGTGTAAATAGTCTAAATCTATACGTATATCATAGCATGTATAGGTTCTACTAGAAGAACCAGCTGTAGTTAGGTTAAGATTTAAATAATTAAGGTTTTTAACATAAGATGTTATATCTCCTGTATAGTCTTTAGTGGAAGTAGATCCCATAAGTACATTATCTATAACTCTTACAGAATCATCTCCGTTTACATTTACAGTTAAATATAAATTAGTAGTTGCACTTGATTTACATCTAACTGTTAGTGTAGCACTAGTTATAACTGCTTCAGGAGGTAGTATAGATACATCGAAATTAAATATAGTATCTACATATTT
>JAEIGA010004183.1_pt1 | contig 22364 bp, 17 predicted proteins | sample 9270691 | NCBI WGS metagenome assembly JAEIGA01 (sample SAMN17057246, study PRJNA624740) | gut metagenome | biome: biome; isolation source: fecal sample | host: Bos grunniens | place: China: Xizang | collected 2019 | reverse complement strand
CGACATCGCAATTCTCGTTGTTGCGGCTGATGACGGCATCATGCCTCAGACCGTTGAGGCTATAAACCACGCCAAGGCTGCCGGCATTGACATAGTTGTAGCAATAAACAAAATGGATAAGCCCGAGGCTAATCCCGATGTGGTTAAGCAGGAGCTTACAAAATACGAGCTTGTTCCCGAGGAGTGGGGCGGCGACGTTATCTGCGTTCCCGTATCTGCTCTCACCGGCATGGGTATTGACGATCTGCTTGAAAACCTCCTTCTTGTTGCAGACATGAAGGAGCTTAAGGCTAACCCCAACCGCCGTGCAAAGGGTCTTGTGCTTGAAGCAAAGCTTGACAAGGGCCGCGGTCCGGTTGCAACCGTGCTCGTACAGAACGGTACTCTCAACGCAGGCGATATCGTTATTGCAGGTACTGCGGTAGGTCGCGTCCGCGCAATGACCGACGATAAGGGCAAAGCCGTTAAGACCGCAGGTCCTTCCGTACCTGTTGAGATCATCGGTCTCTCCGAGGTTCCGGAATCCGGTGACGAATTTGCGGCTGTTGAAGACGAGCGCATGGCTCGTGAGCTTGCAGAACAGCGTCGTGAAAAGGCTAAGAACGAGCAGTTCAAGGCAAATGCAAAAGTTAACCTCAACGACCTGTTCGCTCAGATCTCCGAGGGTATCAAGGACCTCAACATCATCGTAAAGGCTGACGTTGGCGGCTCTGCGGAGGCTGTAAAGCAGTCACTCCAGAAGCTTTCAAACGAAGAAGTCCGCGTGAACATCATCCACACCGCAGTCGGCGGAATCACTGAGGGCGACGTAATGCTTGCGGCGGCATCTAATGCGCTGATTGTAGGCTTCAATGTCCGCCCCGACAAGTCTGCCATTGACAAGGCTGAGCGTGAAACAGTTGAAATTCGCACATACCGCATAATCTACGAGTGCATCGAAGAAGTCGAAGCGGCTATGAAGGGTATGCTCGCTCCTAAGTTCAAGGAGGTCGTTCTCGGTCACGCCGAGGTGCGTCAGACCATTCACGTGCCCAGCGTCGGAACTATTGCAGGTTCTTACGTTCAGGACGGCAAGGTATCAAGAAACGCACAGATCCGCGTTGTCCGCGACGGCGTTGTGATCTTCGAAGACAAGATATCCTCCCTTAAGCGCTTCAAGGACGATGCCAAGGAAGTTGCACAGGGTTATGAGTGCGGTATCGGTCTTGAACGCTTCAACGACATCAAGGAAGGCGACGTGCTTGAAGCATTCATGATGGAAGAAGTAAAAGCACAGTAATAACGAAGAAAAGCTTCGGTTCAGATACGAACCGAAGCTTTTTATTTGCTGTGAGCGTTATTTATTACATCTTTACGATGCCAAAGGCATCAAGAATGGATGAAACAAGTATCGCCACGATAAATACGGGGGCTATATACTTTATCATCACCGAAAACAGCCGTTTCGCCTTGAATTTGCCGCCCAAATCAAGCTCGTCCATGAGATATTCCGGCTTAAGCACAAATCCCACAAGAACCGCAGTGAAAAATGCGGCTATCGGCATCAAAATACTGTTGGAGATGAAATCAAAGAAGGTGAGAAGGTCATCAAGTCCAAGCGGCTTTACATCCTTTAGTACATTGAAGCCAAGGCAGGTGATTCCACCCAGCACGAGGCTGAAGCCAAGCACCGCAAGGCTGGCAGGAATACGCTTCATCCTCAGTTTATCCTGAAGAATGGAAACGATTGTTTCCATAAGGGATATTGATGACGTAAGTGCCGCAAAGAACACCATTATAAAGAATACCGCACCGATAATGTTGCCGCCGGGCATGGTATCGAACACCTTAGGCAGGGTGACAAACATAAGGGTCGGACCTTTTCCCAGTGCTTCCTCGTTTCCGCCGGAAAAAGCAAACACCGCCGGAATTATCATAAGACCCGCGAGAAAAGCCACGCCGGTATCGAATATCTCGATCTGATGAATGGATTTTTCGATGCTTATATCTTTTTTCATGTATGAGCCAAAGGTTATCATAATGCCCATGGCAAGGGACATGGAGTAAAAGAGCTGTCCCATAGCCGCTACGACGGTCATGACCGAGAATTTTGAAAAATCGGGAGTAATGTAATAAAGAACGCCGTCAACAGCACCGGGCATAGCGACGATAGTGTAGATCGAAATTCCGAGAATCAGCACCACGAGGATTGGCATCATCACCTTGCTGACCTTTTCGATACCCTTTTCAACGCCCAGCATAACAATAAGCGATGTAAGACCGATAAAAAGCAGGAACCATACAAGCGGCTCACCGACTATCTTCAAATATTCGGAAAAATATTTATCCCCTGCCATAACATGAGCCTGTCCCGTGCCGAAGCCTGCTATATACTTCATCACCCAGCCGCCTATAACGGAGTAATAGGGGAGAATGATGGCAGGAATCAGCGCGGCAAGATATCCAACGAATGCAAAACGCCGATCCAGCTTCTTAAAAGCACCGATAGCAGACAGTCCGGTCTTACGACCGATAGCAATTTCCGCCGCCATAAGCGCAAAGCCGAATGTAACGGCGAGAATTATATACACAAGCAAAAATATACCGCCGCCGTATTTTGCGGCAAGGTAAGGAAAGCGCCATATGTTACCAAGGCCTACAGCAGAGCCTGCCGCGGCAAGCACAAATCCAATCTTTCCTGTAAACGAGCTTCGTTTCTGATCCAATGTTTTTTCCTCCAAGTCATGTAATACCTGATTATTGTACCACATTTTTCTGAAAAAGGCAATGGTTTTTTGAATATTGGTGTGGGAGGAACGGTCGCTTTTTGAAAAAAGCTCCGCAAAAACTTTATACAAGGAAAAAACTAAAACAAAGCCAACATAAGTGCTAATCGTTAGGACGCCACATTCGCGCCGCCTGCATGGCCCCGCACCATTCCGGCGGCTTGGGTTGCGGTAATTGTTTGTGTTAAGAGGCGCGACCGCTTTGCGGCCGCGCCTATCAAAAAACAACCGCCCACAGCCGCGAATCCAGACATAACGGAGCGAAGCTAAAACGTCCCCATTTACTAAAGCCCATTTAATCGAAGCGCAAGTATGGCGCGGCTGTGTTCGCACTCCGCACCAAGGCGGTACGCAGGATCGCGTAACGTCGCGCCGTTATCTTCGCATAACCGCTATTAGCGGAGGAAAGGGGGAGAGTCCAAGAGAGGGGAGAAAACCAAGAGCGCAGCGGCGGTTTTCACCCCTCTCTTCGCATCCCCGAAGCCGCCGGCGCGGCGGAGGTATGCAAAACACAAGGCACAGCAAAATCGCTGTGCCTTACCCTATCGTGAAGCAGAATGCTTCCATTACTCACCTAACCTGCCCGTCGCCGGTGATAAGATACTTGCCGGTGGTCAGCGCATCAAGTCCCATTGGACCGCGGGCATGGAGCTTTTGCGTAGATATGCCAAGCTCTGCGCCAAAACCAAATTCACCGCCGTCGGTGAAGCGCGTGGATGCATTCACATACACCGCCGCCGCGTCAACCTCGCGCTTGAAGTGCTCAGCATTTGCCATGTCGCGCGTGATTATGGCTTCGCTGTGCCCCGTGTTGTATCTGTTGATGTGCGCTATGGCTTCGTCAGTTCCCGAAACCACTTTAACCGCTAAAATATAATCGTCGTATTCCGTCGCCCAATCGTACTCTGCCGCCGCGGCACAGCCGATGATGGCGCGTGTACGCTCGCATCCGCGAATTTCAAGAGCCTTTCCGTCAAGTGCCGCTGTGAACCTTGGCAGGAAATCCGCCGCAATATTTTCATGCACAAGCATGGTCTCAACGGCGTTGCATACAGAGGGGCGTGACATTTTCGCATTGAGCGCAACCTTTATGCCAAGCTCAATGTCGGCACTTTCGTCAATATAAATGTGGCAGTTGCCCGCACCCGTTTCAATAACCGGCACGGTAGCGTTGTCAACAACGCTTCTGATAAGTCCGGCACCGCCGCGCGGCACTAAAAGGTCAACAAGTCCGCGCATTTTCATAAGTGCCGCCGAGCCTTCACGGGAGGTATTGTCTATAAGCCCCACCGCATCGGACGGCAAACCGCAATCCGCAAGAGCGCGGCGCATAATCTGAGCAAGCACGCGGTTTGTCTCAATGGCTTCTTTGCCGCCCCGAAGCACACAGGCATTGCCGGTCTTTATGCAAAGAGCCGCCGCATCAACGGTTACATTGGGACGGGATTCGTATATTATGGCAACCACACCAAGGGGCACGCGGATATGCTCGATAACAAGTCCGTTGGGGCGCGTGGTGCGTGTGCCTGACCCTATGGGGTCGTTTAACATGATAAGCTCCGAAAGGCTATCGGCAATACCGTCAATGCGCCCCGAATCAAGCCTCAGTCTGTCAAGCATTGCCGGTGCAATACCGTTGTCCTCGGCATTTTTAAGGTCTATGGCATTGGCTTCGGTTATCCTGTCGCATTCACCTCGGAGAAGCTCCGCAATGCGCGCCAGCACCGTATTTTTAGTTTTAGCCGATGCTCCTGCCATAGCAGACTTTGAATCTGCCGCCGCAGAGCATACGGATTTTACATACTCAAAAATCTCCATTGATATCTCCTATATTCTGACAAGTGTCCCGACAGCTCGCTTAAGGGACTCAAGAAAGATGTCCGCTTCCTCTTTGGTGTTCTGTGCGCCAAGGCTCACACGGATCGTGCAGTCTGCCGCCTTATCGGAAAGTCCGAATGCACGAAGCACATGGCTTCCGTGACCTGTGTTGGAGGAGCAGGCAGAGCCGCTTGAAACATATATGCCGTCCCTTGACAAAAAATGAAGTGCCGTTTCGCTCTTGATATTCGGCAGTGTGATGCTGAGAATATGTGGAGCGGCGTTTTCGGGAAGATTCAGCCGCACCTCTGAAAATTCGCCCCTCTCGGTGATTGCCGAAATAAGATATCGGCGAAGACTCGATATTCTTTCGGAATATTCCGATATTTTCCCGGCAGATGCCTTTACAGCCGCACCGAAGCCTGCGATTCCGATGACGTTTTCCGTGCCGGAGCGCATTCCCGACTCCTGACCGCCGCCGAATATTATGGGCGCAACAGCGCGACGTTTTTGTACGTCTGCTGATACATACAGTGCTCCGACGCCCTTAGGTCCGCCGATTTTATGAGCACTCAGCGTAATAAGGTCTGCTCCAAGCAATCTTTCGCCAATGGGAAGCTTCATATATCCCTGAACGCAGTCCGTATGCATGAGCGCGTCGGGATTTGCCGCCTTAACTATACTCGAAATACGCTTTATGTCATATACAGCACCCGTTTCGTTGTTGACCGTCATAAAGCTTGCAAGTATTGTATTCCTGTCCGCCTCGTGGGCGAGCATTTCGTAGTCCGGAGCACCGCCGACCGTTGGGATACGCACCACTGTAAAGCCTCGTTTCTCAAGCTCTGCGGCAGGTGACATAATTGCAGGATGCTCGCTGTCTGAAATAATGATTTTCTTCCCATCGGGGAAGTTTTTTGCCGATGCCACACCGAGAAGTGCAAGATTATCGGATTCCGTTCCGCCGGCGGTGAATATAAGCTGTTTTTCGGTGATTTTTGATACTCCGCGGACACCTAAAGAGGCTAAAATGGCACGTCTGGCATCCGAAACAAGCTTTTCCGCGTCAACACCCATGTTATGAAGCGAGGAAGGATTGCCGAAGCAGTCCATAGCGGCACTCATTGCCGCTTTTGCCTCATCGCACAGAGGGGTGGTTGCGCTGTTGTCGAAATATATCTGTTTCATTATCAGTGGAACTTGAAATTGGCAAGGATAGCAAAAACATCCTCGAAGTGGGCATCGTAGCTTGCCGCTTCTGCGGTATAGGTGAATATATACACCTTAGCATCCTTAAATGCCACTATCTGCATGAATTTATAGGTGGTGTCAACCATTGTTCCCGTATAAACATACTGCATAGCAGTAACACCGTCAAGCTCGAACTCCTCCGGCTCGTGCACATAGGTAAGGTCAGGGAACACCGCCTTAAGGCTTGGCTCATAGGTCTCCCAATAGTTTGCGATACTCGTTACCGAGCCGTCAAGCTCAAAGCCTATCATAGATATATTTGCCGGATCCTTGCCGCTGTAGTAAGCCGCGGTAACACCGGTGGAAATATCGGCAGTCCATTCATCGGGCACAAACAGGTCGTATGTAACGCCCTCCTCGGATATTTCTTTAAATCCCATTGGGGCATTGCTGTCAGTATTTGCGCAGGAAGCCATGGAAGCGGCTCCCATAAATATCGCTAAAACAAGTGCTATCAGTTTTATCATGGTTATGACCATTCCTTTCTTATCATTTCCAAACAGCAGTTATTTAGTCTATTATACCGCGCCGCGCCCCATTTTGTCAACATCGGTTTTGTAAACACTGATGTATCTATTTGTGAATAGATACAAAAAAGCCCCGATATGCAAAACCGGAGCTTTTCATGCAATTTATGCGACCCGATCTATAAGCCGGGTTCTGTTTTGGCGGTCATCTATCTTCGCTTTTCGTCACCGAAAAGCTTCACGCCTTGGCGTGTGCCACCCATGGGATCTGTCGGGCAGACAGCCGTGTGTGATAAGCACACGGATCCCATATGCGGTGTTGCTTCGGATAGGGTTTACAGCGGACCTATGTTACCATAGGAACTCGTGAGCTCTTACCTCACGTTTCCATCCTTACCGGCAAAGCCGGCGGTCTATTTCTGTTGCACTTTCCCGGAGGTCACCCTCGGCGGACGTTATCCGTTATCCTGCCCTGTGAAGCCCGGACTTTCCTCACGGTAATACCTTTCGGCAACATACCGCGCGATCGCCCGATCAGGTCGCGTATAAGATTATACCACAGATACGGCAAGTTGTCAACCGAAATTTCATGTTTACAGACCGCACACATCACGAATTATGCACACAATTCCAAAAAAACCGTACAATTATTTACACTCTGTATATTGCGAATATAAATTTTATGTGTTATAATAAAAGGTATACTGATGTTTGCTTCTGAAGCTTTATCCCAGCTTTTGCCTGTAGAAAGGGTTGGTAAATCCATGAAAATCGGTCTCGATGTCGGCTCAACGACCCTCAAATGCGTCGTTTTGGACGATGAAGATAAAATCATATATAAATCCTACAAGCGGCACCTTGCCAAGATCACGGAATCAACTGCCGAGCTTCTCGGCACGCTGTGTGCCGAGGTGCCCGGTGCATCCGATGCTGTGCTGTCAATTTCCGGCTCTGCCGGAATGGGCATGGCTGAATCCTGCGGTATCGGATTCGTTCAGGAGGTATACGCCACACGCCTTGCCGTAAAGCGCACAATCCCCGAAACCGACGTGGTGATCGAGCTTGGCGGCGAGGATGCCAAGATACTCTATCTTGACGGCACAATGGAGGTTCGCATGAACGGCTCTTGCGCCGGCGGTACGGGAGCTTTTATCGACCAGATGGCAACACTTCTTGCAATAACTCCCGACGAGCTTAACGAGCTTTCCCACGGGTGCGAAAAAATCTATACCATCGCGTCAAGATGCGGCGTGTTCGCAAAAAGCGACATTCAGCCCCTCATAAATCAAGGCGCGAAAAAAGAGGACATCGCGGCGAGCATTTTCTATGCGGTGGTAAACCAAACAATCGCCGGTCTGGCACAGGGACGTCCCATTGAGGGAAAGGTGGTATATCTCGGCGGTCCGCTTACATTTATGGACGGACTTCGTGATGCTTTTGATAAATCTCTTGGACTTCGCGGAATCTGCCCCGAGAACTCCCTCTATTTTGTTGCACTCGGTGCTGCATACGGTGCTGAGCTTGGCTCGGAGCATATAACTCTTGGCGAGGCGGCTGAGAGAATAGCCGGCTATCGCACAGAGGGACGCTATCTCTCCTGCAATCCGCTGTTTGAGTCGGAGAGCGACTACAGCGAATTTTCCGCACGCCATGCCGCAGACAGAGTGGAATATGCAGACCCGGGCAATTATTCCGGCTCGGCGTACATAGGCATTGATGCCGGTTCTACCACAGTCAAAGTAGTAGTAATGAGCGAGGACGGGGACATTCTCTGCTCCCTGTACCGCCCCAACAACGGCAATCCCGTACCGATCATACGGGAGTTTCTTACGGAATTTTACGCAAAGTACCCGAAAATAAAAATCGCCGGCTCAGCTGTTACCGGCTACGGCGAGGAAATCGTCAGAAATGCATTCGCCGCAGACGGCGGAATCGTTGAAACAATGGCGCATTTCTTTGCGGCAAAGAAATTTCTGCCCTCGGTGGATTTTATAATCGACATCGGCGGTCAGGATATCAAGTGCTTCAAAATAAGAAACGGTGCTATCGACAATATTTTCTTAAACGAAGCCTGCTCATCGGGATGCGGCTCTTTCCTGCAAACCTTTGCAGGCGCACTTGGGGTTGATATAGCGGAGTTCGCGGCGCAGGGCTTGTTCGCAAAAGCTCCCGTTGACCTTGGCTCACGCTGTACGGTGTTCATGAACTCATCCGTAAAGCAGGCGCAGAAGGACGGTGCTACTGTTGACAATATCTCCGCAGGCTTGTCCATATCCGTTGTCAAAAATGCGCTGTACAAGGTAATCCGCGCATCCGGTCCTGACGATCTTGGCGAGCATATTGTGGTACAGGGCGGCACATTCCTAAACGATGCTGTTCTGCGCGCATTTGAGCAGGAAATCGGCAGAAATGTGGTGCGCCCCAATATAGCGGGACTTATGGGTGCATACGGTGCCGCGATTTATGCCAAGGACACCTCATGCGGCGCGTCTACTTTACTTGACGCCGAGGCTTTGGCAAGCTTCCGCCACGATGTGAAGCTCACCACCTGCGGTCTTTGTGAAAATCACTGCCGTCTTACGGTCAACACCTTTGACGGCGGCAGAAAATTCATCGGCGGCAATCGCTGTGAGCGTCCCACCGCCCGCGGTGCGTCGGCAGAATACTTCGACCTTTACGAATACAAGCTGGGGCTTCTTAACTCGTACACAGGTAAGCCTGAAAACCCCAAGGCGCGTATCGGTCTGCCCATGGGACTTAATATGTACGAAATGCTTCCGTTCTGGCACACGCTCTTCACAAAGCTCGGCTTTGAGGTTGTGACCTCGCCGCGCTCTGACCGAAAGCTGTATCTTCGCGGTCAGCAGACTATCCCCTCAGACACGGTATGCTTCCCGGCGAAGCTGCTTCACGGACACATAGAAGCACTCATTGACGAGGGCGTTGATGCCATATTCTATCCCTGCATGACCTACAACTTTGACGAGAAGCTCGGTGACAATCACTACAACTGTCCCGTCGTGGCATATTACCCCGAGGTCATCGGTGCAAATGTGCCGCGCCTAAGGGACGGTGTGAAATTCATTCAGGATTATATCGGCATTCACCGTCCAAAGGATTTCTCCGAAAAGCTTCACGGCATACTTGAAAAGTATTTCGGCGAGCTTGACAAAAAAGCGGTCAAATCCGCCTGTGATGCCGCTTATGCCGAGCGCGAATCCTTCCTTGCGAGAATCCGTGCAAAGGGCGAGGAATACATAAAGATCGCGCGTGACAAAAATATGCCTATCATCGTGCTTTCCGGCAGACCCTACCATGTTGACCCCGAAACAAATCACGGTATCAACCGTCTTATATGCGAGTGCGGTGCAGTTCTCGTTACCGAGGATGCCGTAAGCCACAATCTTAAAAAATTCAAGGTAAATGTACTCAACCAGTGGACCTATCACTCCCGTCTTTACGCCGCGGCTAAATATATCGGCGATGAAAGTGACATGAATCTCGTTCAGCTTGTGTCCTTCGGATGCGGAGTGGATGCCATAACCACCGATGAGGTGCGCTCCATACTTGAATCGGCAGGAAAAATCTACACACAGATAAAAATTGACGAAATAACCAACCTTGGTGCTGTTAAAATAAGACTCCGCAGTCTGTTTGCCGCTTGCGAAGCCAAAAAGAGAGAGGAGAGAGCTTAATGGACAGAGTGGAATTTACAAAAGAAATGCGAAGGGATTACACTATCCTTGTGCCCAATATGCTCTCAAATCATTTCAAGCTGCTTATCAAGGTTTTCGCAAACGAGGGATACAATGTAGAGCTTCTTAAGAATGAGGGACGCTCGGTTGTTGAATGCGGACTTAAATATGTGCACAATGACACCTGTTATCCCGCGCTTCTCGTCATCGGTCAGATGATAGACGCGCTTCAAAGCGGAAAATACGACACCCACAAAACAGCACTCATCATCACCCAGACCGGCGGTGGATGCCGTGCTTCAAACTACATTCACCTTCTTAGAAAAGCACTGAAAAAAGCGGGGCTTGACTATGTTCCCGTTATCTCGCTGAATCTTTCGGGACTTGAAAGAAACAGCGGCTTCAAGCTGACTCTTGGGCTTCTCCGCCGCCTTATCGCGGCTATGGCATACGGCGATCTTCTCATGCTGCTTGCAAATCAGGTGCGCCCTTACGAAATAAACAAGGGAGATGCCGACAGGCTTGTTGACAAATGGGCTGACCTGCTTGTTTCTGAATTTGATAGCGGCAGGGGCTTTAATAAAAAGGCTATGCGCTCGTACATGGAGCGTATTGCGCGCGAATTTGCCGAAGTCGCTACCGACCGCACGCGAAAATGCGTCAAGGTTGGAATCGTTGGCGAGATATATGTAAAATTCTCCGCTCTTGCAAACAATCACCTTGAAGAATTTCTTGCAGGCGAGGGATGCGAGGTCAATGTCCCCGGTCTTATGAGCTTTATTCTCTTCAAGGTGGACAACCGCATGGAGGATATCAAGCTCTACGGCGGAAGCAGGATAAAATTTGCTGTATGCAAGGCACTTTTTGATTATCTCTCGGAAATCGAGCAGATAGAGATAGACGCTGTAAAAAACAACAGCTCCTTTAATCCCCCAACGGCATATTCTCACCTGCGCGAGCTTATTTACGGCATCGAGGGTTACGGATGCAAGATGGGCGAGGGATGGCTTCTCACCGCGGAAATGCTGGAGCTTATCGAGGGCGGCTACGGCAACATAGTATGTGCACAGCCCTTCGGATGCCTGCCGAATCATATCGTTGGCAAGGGCATGATCCGCAGACTCCGTGAGCTTCACCCGGATTCAAACATTGTCCCCATTGACTACGACCCCGGTGCTACCAGAGTAAATCAGGAAAACCGCATAAAGCTTATGCTTTCGGTAGCCCGTGAGCAGATGGAGTCCGCACGAAACACCAAGGTACATGACATCAAGCCGACTTCCGAAAAGGAATCGGTGCCGGTATGATAAAAATAGATATCCCAGATTATGTACGAGCCGTAATGGCAGAGATAAGAAAATACGATCCCCTTGACGGCGATGAGCTTTATCGTGGCAAAGCCTATATTGTTGGCGGCTGTGTGCGCGATGCACTGCTTGGAAGCGTGCCAAACGATTGGGATGTGACCACAAACTGCAAGCCTTATGACATAATGGAGATATTCTCCGACGCTCCCGGCTTCAAGGCTATTCCCACGGGCATTGAGCACGGCACGGTCACGGTAGTGTACGACGGCAAGCCTGTGGAAGTCACCACATTCCGCTCGGAGCAGACTTATGTAGGTCATCGTTATCCTATTGGTGTAAACTTTCATCTCTGTATCGACAAAGACCTTGAACGCCGTGATTTTACAATCAACGCTATGGCGTACTCCGACGAGGAGGGGATAATAGACCTTAACGGCGGCATGGATGACATCAAGGCGCGTCTTATTCGCTGTGTTGGCGACCCGAAATTTCGTTTTGACGAGGATGCACTGCGCATACTCCGTGCGCTGAGATTTTCCTCTGTGCTTGACTTTGATATCGAAAAAAGCACAGCGGACGCCGCCATAGAAATGCGCGAGTTTGTAGCCTGCCTTTCGGCGGAGCGAATCACCGCAGAGCTGTCAAAGCTTCTCATGGGAAAGAGAGCACCGGATATAATCACCGGTTTCGCACCGATTTTTGCGGAGCTTTTTCCGGTACTCGGAGAGGACGACATACTTTTTGCCGGAGAATACATGAAGCGGCTTGAGGGAGCATCCCTGCCCCTTATGTATGCCGCGCTTATTTCCGATGTCAGCCGCGAACGGCTCAAATCGGCATTTTTCCATCTGCGGCTTGATAATAAGACAAGGCAGCATATCGAAAACATCATTCTTCATCTGCGCACCGAAATAAGCGGCAGAGCCGATCTTAAGCGTCTTATCCGCGATGTTGGCGCGGAGTGTGCTAAGGATATCGTAAAGCTGGGGACAGCAAGATTTGAGTATGCCCCCTCACTTTTAGGTGAGCTTTCGGAAGTGATAGAAAGCGGCGAATGCTGTTCGCGCTCAGATCTTATGATTGGGGGAGATCGGCTTCTTTCGCTTGGGGCTGAGCCGAAGTCTATCGGCAATGTGCTTGACCGCCTTCTTGACGGGGTCATCAGCGGAAACCTAAAAAATGACCGCGGCACACTTGAGCGTGCCGCGCTTGAAATGATAAATCGAAAGGAAACCACATAACATTATGAAAGAAGTGCTTCTTTGTAAATACGGCGAGCTTATTCTTAAGGGTGCAAACCGCTCGTACTTTGAAAATCTGCTCATTAAGGAGCTTCGCACAAGGGTTAAGCGTGCAGGCGACTTTGACGTGACTTATGCCCAGAGCACCATATATATTGAGCCGAAAAATGAAGACTGCGACCTGGAGCTTGCACTTGAATACGCCAAAAAGGTATTCGGAATCGTATCAATCGACCGCGCTGTAGTGGTAGAAAAGGATATTGATGCCATAAAAGCGGCGGCAAAGGAATATCTGCCTCAGTTTCTTGTTGGCGCGCGCACATTTAAGGCGGATGCCAGACGAAGCGACAAGAGCTTCCCTTTAAAGTCCCCTGAGCTTATGCGTGAGGTGGGCGGAGCTGTACTTGAAGCCTGCCCAAGGCTCAAAGTTGACGTAAACAATCCCGAAGTCACCGTAAGAGTTGAAATCCGCGAGCGCGGAGCGTATATTCATGCAGGCGGCATCAAGGGAGCCGGCGGTATGCCCCTTGGATCAAGCGGCAAGGGTCTTCTTCTGCTTTCAGGCGGTATTGACAGTCCTGTTGCCGGCTACATGATAGCAAAACGCGGTGTAACGCTTGAAGCTCTTCACTTTGAGAGCTTCCCATACACGTCGGAACGCGCCAAAGAGAAGGTAATGGAGCTTGCGCGGCTTCTCTGCGAGTACACGACGCACATAAAGCTTCACGTTATATCTCTTACCCATATTCAGGAGGAGCTTCGCCGCGCCTGCGACGAAGATTACTTCACCCTGCTTCTCCGCCGCTACATGATGACACTTGCCGAGCGTGTTGCGCGCCGCAACCACTGCCACGCGTTAATTACAGGCGAAAGTCTTGCACAGGTGGCAAGTCAGACCATGAAAGCCATTGAAGCGACGGACAATGCGGTAAACATGCCTGTATACCGCCCCTGCATCGGTCTTGACAAGGAGGAGATCGTTTCCATTGCCAGAAAGATCGGCACTTTTGAGACATCCATTCTTCCTTATGAGGACTGCTGCACTGTATTCACCCCCCGTCATCCCAAGACCCGTCCCGAGCTTGAAAATGTGCTTGCCGAGGAGGCAAAGCTTGATTTCGCGGCTCTTTGCGACGAGGCTTACGATACGCTGAACACTTACAATATTCGGATTGAGGACTAACGGCAAGGATACGGTCGCTGTTCTTGAGCACATCGCTCTGCGATGTGCATAAAAAGCTCCGCAAAGAACTTTATACAGGGGACTTAACACACCGCTAAGGTCACGCGTGTGCAGAAACATTTGGGCGCACTACTCGCGCCGCCTGCATGGGTCCTCACCATTCCGGCGGCTTGGGTGGTGGTAATTGTTTGTGTTGTCGGGCGCGACCGCTTTGCGGCGCGCGGCGGCATCTCGTAGGGGCAGGCGTCCTCGACTGTCCGTTTCGTAGCCCGCACCGTTTCATTGACCAGCATAGGCAATTTTTTAATATTTTTTAATAATTTCAATAAAATTTGCGAAATTCCCCTTGACATATGCTTGATTTTTGTATAAAATATAAGTATGTGTGATTATTGTATTTATACTGCCCTATTTGTGTCTTGTGATGGAGGCGCGAATTGGGTGTCTTGATAATTGCATTTACAAAAAAACTTAAATATTCAGAACTTTTAGAAAATAAGGAGGTGTTCTGTAATTGACTGACATCATAATCAAAGTTATAATCGTTATAATCACCGCTTTGGTGTGCTTGCCGTTTGGCGTATTCCTCGGAATTATGTACCGAAAAAAGGTTGGCGAAGCCGAGATCGGTTCTGCGGAGGAGCAGGCACGCAAGATCATTGAAGACGGTGAGCGTACAGCTGAAAGCAAGAAGAAGGAAGCTCTCATTGAAGCAAAAGAGGAGATCCTTCGTCAGAGAAACGATGCCGAGCGCGAGATCAAGGAGCGCCGTTCAGAGCTTTCAAAGCTTGAACAGCGTGTTTCAAAGAAAGAGGAACAGATCGACCGCAAGCTTGAAACTTTAGAGAGCAAAGAAGAAACACTTAACAAGAAGCTTAAGGAATGCGACGACACAAGAGCCGAGATCGAGGAGCTTAAATCGAAAGAGATCGAAACTCTTGAAAAGGTTGCCGGACTTACCGCCGAGGAGGCTAAAGCGCAGATCGTATCTCGCATTGACGACGAGGTTAAGCACGAAACCGCGCAGAAGCTCATCGAATATGAACAGCAGTTCAAGGAAGAAGCAGACGCCAAGGCAAAGAATATTCTCTCCCTTGCCATTCAGCGTTGTGCTTCCGAAACAGTTACCGAAGCAACCGTTTCCGTTGTGGCTCTGCCCAACGATGAAATGAAGGGACGCATAATCGGTCGCGAGGGACGCAATATCCACGCTATCGAAGCAATGACAGGCGTTGATCTCATAATCGACGACACTCCCGAAGCTATCACCCTTTCAAGCTTTGATCCGGTACGCCGCGAGGTTGCAAGAATCGCGCTTGAAAAGCTTATTGCTGACGGACGCATCCATCCCGCGCGTATTGAAGAAATGGTTGAAAAGGCAAGACGCGATGTGGATGCGATGATCAAGCAGGCAGGCGAGCGCGCCACCTACGACACAGGCATTCACGGTCTCAGCCTTGACCTTGTAAAGCTTCTCGGAAGACTTCGCTTCCGTACCAGCTACGGTCAGAATGTACTCGACCACTCAATTGAGGTTGCACTTCTCTCCGGCATGATTGCCGACGAGCTTGGCGTTGACAGCACCCTTGCAAAGCGTGCAGGTCTTCTCCACGATATCGGTAAGGCGCTCACTCAGGAGATCGAAGGCTCCCATGTACAGCTTGGTGTTGACATCTGTAAGAAATTCAAAGAAAACAAAGAAGTTCTCCACGCTATCGAAGCACATCACAACGACGTTGAGCCGCAGACCATCACCGCGATCATCGTTCAGGCAGCGGACGCCATTTCCGCGGCACGCCCCGGTGCAAGACGTGAGGATCTTGAAAACTACATCAAACGCCTTCAGAAGCTTGAAGAGATCACATACAGCTTCCCCGGCGTGGACAAGTCGTTTGCTATTCAGGCAGGCCGCGAGATAAGAATCGCAGTCAAGCCGGAGGAGGTCAACGACGAGCAAATGGTGGTAATTGCGCGTGAGATCGTTCAGAAGATCGAAGCTGAGCTTCAGTATCCGGGACAGATCAAGGTTCACATGATCCGCGAATCCCGCGCCATCGACTATGCAAAATAAATCACAAGCATGACAAAGCATCGATTCATTTTAAGAGATATATTCTATTCTTGCCCCAAAGCAGGCAGTTTACATATATGTTTTTAAAATTGAAAACACAGCTTACGGCTTTGATATATAATGCGCACGCCGCACCGCAAGGTGCGGCGTTTTGTATGGGGGAGAAAGCGGTAGGTGCAGGTGTATGGGGCATTACGGTCGCTTTTTTGAAAAAAAGCTCCGCAAAAAACTTTATACAGGGAAATTGCCACCGCTAAGGCGATGCGATTGCAAAACCGTTCGACCGCACTACTCGCGCCGCCTGCATGGGTCCTCACCATTCCGGCGGCTTGGGTTAGCGGTAATCGTTTGTGTGGTAAAGGATGATTGCGACGCATCCGTAGGGGCGATTCACGAATCGCCCGCCTCCCATTATCGTGCTCTCGCCGAAAAAATCCCGAAAAACCACGCTAAAGTCGCGTATATAAAAAAATATATGAGGAAATTTCGAGAAAACTATTGCAAAATTCGACAGGATAGTGTATAATATGCATTGTCGGATGATGTATTCGGGAAAAAGCGGCATTTTTGTCGGCTTACCGAAGGAGTAACGCTCTCAGGTACAAAGAACCGTTTACGGACGACGCTCTGGAGAAGCTCACTTGTTGAGTGCCGAAGGTGTTAATGCTCTCAGGCAAAAGGACAGAGATTATAGGGGTAAGTGCCCCTGTTTTCTGAATGTGTGCTCTCTTGGGTTGAACCTCGGTTTAACCCTTTTTGTTTTCCCTAAATTTTTATATCTCAAAGAGAGGACGGTTTTTTATCATGGAATGGCTTAAGAATTTTAATGATGCCATCAACAGCTTCGTTTGGGGTAACGGCGTATACCTGCTTTTGTTTGTAGGTCTCGTTATGACTGTTATCACAGGCGTATTTCAGATTACCCATATCGGTCACTGGTTCAGCCAGACCCTTGGAAAGATCTTCAAAAAGGATGTTTCCGGACACGTTAAGGGTAAATCCATTTCTCAGTTCCAGGCACTTTGTACCGCTCTTGCGGCGACAATCGGTGTCGGAAATATTGCCGGTGTTGCAACCGCTATCGTAACGGGTGGTCCCGGTGCAGTATTCTGGATGTGGATTGCCGCATTCCTCGGAATGATGACCAACTACTCGGAAAACGTACTCGGTATCTTCTACCGCCGCAAGAATGCTGACGGTGAATGGTCCGGCGGTGCTATGTACTATCTTGAAGACGGACTTGGCAAGATGAAGTACGGTAAGGTCTTCGGAAAGCCCCTTGCAATTCTTTTCTCCATCTTCGCTATCCTTGCATCCTTCGGTATCGGTGCAATGGGTCAGATCAACAAGATCGTTGTAAACATAGTTTCTGCATTCGAGATCAAGTCCCTTACCGCGGTTGAGCTTTACGAGGGCGTTTCCCTTTACCACCTCATTATCGGTGCTGTACTCACTCTCGTTGCCGCTCTTATTCTTCTTGGCGGTCTTAAGAGAATCGCTAACTTCGCAGAAAAGATCGTACCCTTTATGGTAGTTCTCTTCGTTGCAGGCTCTCTTATCATTATTGTTAAGAACTACGCTCAGATCGGTGCGGCATTCTCCGCTATCTTCAACTATGCATTCACTGTTCCCGCAGCTCTCGGCGGCGTGGCAGGTTCTCTTGTTAAGACTGTTATCACCACCGGTTGCAAGCGCGGCGTGTTCTCCAATGAAGCAGGTCTCGGTTCTTCCGTTATGGTTCACAGTAACTCCAACGTTATCGAGCCTGTTCGTCAGGGTCTCTGGGGCATCTTCGAGGTGTTCGCTGACACTATGATCGTGTGCACCATGACAGCTCTCGTTGTACTTACCTCCATCGACCTTAACGCATTCTCCGTTGAGGGTGGCATGGCAGGCGTAAACGACGCAACCCTCGTTGCTTCTGCGTTCGGTGAGCACTTCGGCGCAATCGGTCAGGGCTTTGTAGCTATCGCTATTCTGCTCTTTGCGTTCACCACCGCTCTCGGTTGGGATCACTACGGCTCAAAGGCGTGGGAATACCTCTTCGGCGTTAAGACCATCACCGCATACCGCATTGTTCACCTGGTGATGATCTTCCTCGGTGCAATGCTTACTTCTTCCATCGCATGGGACATCTCCGACACCTTCAACGGTCTCATGATGCTTCCTAACCTTATCGGTGTTATAGCTTGCTCCGGCATTGTTATAAAGATCACCAAAAACTATAAGGATCGCAGATTCAAGAAGAAAGATATCGAACCTATGCTTTCCGCTTTCCCTGAAATTCAGGCAGAACAGGCAGCGGCTCTTAAAGCAAATCCCGATCAGCAGTAATTCGCAATAAAGTATCCGCAGTATGGGTTTCCATACTGCGGAATTTTTTATTTACATCTGAAGCGCCGCCTGTGCCGCATCAAATACGCACATCACCTTTTTAACCGCAGATTCAAACTGCTCCGGAGTTAAGGACTGCGGACCGTCGCAAAGAGCGTTTGCAGGGTCGTTGTGCACCTCTATCATTACGCCCTCAGCACCGCAGGCTGCCGCCGCCATTGCCATGGGAAGCACAAGTCCGGATTTTCCGCAGGCGTGGCTGGGGTCGATGATAACAGGCAGGTGGGAAAGCTCGTGAAGCACGGGCACTGCGGAAATATCAAGAGTGTTGCGTGTTTTGGTTTCAAAGGTGCGGATTCCGCGCTCGCAGAGAATAATATTCTCATTGCCGCCTGCCATAATGTATTCCGCGCTCATAAGAAGCTCCTCTATGGTGTTGGCAAGTCCGCGCTTAAGAAGTATTGGCTTTCTCGTGTGACCAAGCTCTTTTAAAAGCTCAAAATTCTGCATATTTCTTGCGCCTACCTGTATAACGTCAACATCCGCAAACAAATCAAGGTGGGACGCGTCCATAATCTCGGTTACAATAGGCATTCCCGTTGCCTTTTTGGCTTCAAGAAGCAGCTTTATACCGTCACTGCGGAGTCCCTGGAACGCGTATGGAGAAGTACGCGGCTTGAACGCACCACCGCGAAGAAGCTGTGCACCTGCTTTTTTGACAGACTGCGCCACGGATATTATCTGCTCCTCGCTCTCGATTGAGCACGGACCTGCTATAAACGCAAATCCCTCTCCGATTTTTACGTCTCCGTTTGCTGACGGAACGGTTACAACCGTATCGTCGGGATGAAATTTGCGGTTAGCACTCTTGTACGGCTCACTGATACGTTTTACGGTTTCAACGATATCAAGTCCGGCTATGGTGTCGATGTCGATTCGGCTGGTATCACCGACAAGTCCAAGCACCGTCTGAAAATGTCCGAGGCTCTCGTGAACGCTGACGCCCTGTGTCTTCAAAAAGTCGATAAGCTTTACAAGTCTTTCTTCGTTTGCCTGATTTTTGATTACTACTACCATTGTTCTGTTCTCCTTTTTATGTTTTGAATGATTTTTTGATGTGTTAGAAAAAACAAAAGCTCCGCAGTGATTTTTCACTACGGAGCGAAGCTTATACTTCCAATTTACCGAGAAGATTATACCTCGGTGACGCTCGTTTTTTCGCAGCAAAAACCACTATTACTTTTTTTCATAAAATAAAAGTAATAGTAATAATATGCAGCTGTAAAATTACGAGTCATCATTTTAGTATTCTTCCTTTTTTACGGCTTACAAAACTTTACTTAATTATATCACTGAAGAATCCGCTTGTCAAGTTATATTTTATGACAAATCAAGCAAAAATATCAAGCGTTATTATGGGTAATTGACCAATTATTCAACTTTCATTGCCGCAACGGTGGAAACCGCGCGGTGAAGCTCATCTATATATATACGGTCAAGCTCGGTAAGCCTGTAGGAGCGCTGATGTACCAAAAGGTCCTTATAGCTGTAGTCCGCATCGGACACGCTTCTCTGCACAAGACCGTATCGGTCAAGCATTCTCTGGGGTATGGGTGAAACCCACATAAATGTGTCCGGAATGGTTGAAAGCAGCTCAAATTGGCTTCCGCGCTCAACAACATATATGCGCTTATTGGAATTTTCGATATTTTCCATACGCTTTGCCTCAAGAGTATGGAGCGACGGCACAGACGTGTCGCCGTGGAGTATCTCCACAGAGTCGGCGAAGTCGGATATAGTCAAAACAGGCTTCCTTGCAAGAGGACTGTCCTTTGACATGACCGCTATGTACTTAAATTCCCACACAAGCTCACTTTTCAGCTCTTTTTCTCTGAGCAAGCTGACGAAATAGGGTTCAAAAACATCCCTGAAGCGGATTATTGCAAGATTGTAATTGGATTGGGTGATATTAGCTATAGCCTCAACGGAATTTGTCTCGTTATAGCGTATTTCTATCTCCTTTTCCATATCAAGCCGCTTTACGAAATTGGTAAAGCCGTATGCCATATAACTGCCGCGTGGGATGGAGATGCTGAACGACTGCTTCCTGTCAGGGGTGTTTTTATATATAGTCTCAAGCTCGTCTATCTGCGAAAGAATACGCTTGGCATAAACGAGAAATTCCTCTCCCTTTTGGGTGGGAATTATTCCCTTTGAGGTACGCTTAAAAAGAGTAACTCCAAGGTTATCCTCAAGCTCGCGTATAGCTTTGCTTAAATTTGGCTGACCCATAAACAAATTTTCAGCGGCTTTTGTAACAGAGCCGGTCTTTGCCACCTCAACGGCGTATTTAAGATGCATAATGTTCATAGTCTCACCTATAACTGCCCTTTATTTTTCTTTGCCGAAATATCCGGCGATTGCATCTATTATATAAAGTGATGCCTTGCCGTCGCCGTAGGGATTCTTTGCGGATGCCATGCGGTCATATTCCGCCTTATCACATATGAGTTTGCGTGCTTCCTCAACAATGCGTGCAGTGTCGGTTCCGATAACCTTTACGGTTCCTGCCTCTACAGCCTCGGGACGCTCGGTTTCGGTACGCAGTACCAGCACCGGCTTGTGGAATGAGGGAGCTTCCTCCTGTATTCCGCCGGAATCGGACATGATAAAGAAGGATTTCGACAGCATATTATGCATATCGGCAACGTCCACCGGCTCGGTAAGCGTGATTCGCGGATGATTTTCAAGAAGTGGGAATACCACGTTTCTCACCGCAGGACTAAGGTGCACCGGATAAACAAATCTGAAATCGGGATACATCTCCGAAAGCTCCAGAATCGCCTTGCAGATGTTCTCAATACCGCCGTTCTGATTCTCGCGGCGATGGGCGGTAACGGTAATTACTCGTTCATTTTCAAAATCCACCGCTTTCAGCTTCTCGCCGGCGAACACATATCCGGGCTTTACCGTATACTTAAAAGCGTCAAGTGCCGTGTTTCCCGTAACAAAAACATTCTCACGCACGGCTTCTTTTGCAAGCTGTTCGCGGTTAAGCTCAGTTGGCGCAAAATGCAGAGTTGCAAGCTTTGTTGTAAGATTGCGGTTTATCTCCTCAGGATATGGCGAATAACGGTCGTAGGTACGAAGACCTGCTTCCACGTGACCTACGGGAATTTGTGCGTAAAACGCCGCCAGCGCCGCCGCAAAGCTTGTGGTGGTATCTCCGTGTACAAGCACGATGTCGGGTTTAGCCTCGGCAAGCACAGATTCAAGACCCACAATAACATCCGCGGTAATGCCCGTAAGAGTTTGTCCGCGCTTCATGATATTGAGGTCGTAGTCCGGCGTCACGTCGAAATACTCAAGAGCACTGTCCAGCATTTCACGGTGCTGTGCGGTAACACACACTATGCTCTCACATCTCGGATCAGCTTCGATAGCCTTGACAAGGGGACACATTTTTATAGCTTCGGGACGTGTGCCGAAGACCGACATAACTCGTATCATCTTTTTTCTCCTTGATTTTGTGTTTTATCTTCTTCGAGCCGCTTCATAACATCGGCATAGGCAATGTAAAACAGTTCTTCTGCACGCTCATGCTTCCCCGTAAGGTCAAGGTAGGCAAAAAGTGCCTCCATACCTGTGGCACGGCGGTATTCAGCCGCCGAAGCACTTTTGGGAATGGCAATACCGTGAGCGTTTCTGCCGCGCTTATATATATATTCTTCCTCCTCGGTAAGATGAGGCATCAGTATATCCATTGCCGCACTCTGAGCCGTGGCACGCACAAAATTCAGTGCCATACGGCTGAGCGTTCCGCCGTCGGCAATGCCCAGCGAAACCAGATATCGGCGCACCAGCACCTCAAGCACCGCATCGCCGAGATACGCCAGCGTGCCTCCGCTAAGGGAATTTATAAATCTTTCGTCCATTGTACGTTCTCTTTCGGTTTATATTTTCGCATACAACAATATTATACCATGAAGCCGTCAATTGCGCAGTCGCGCCACGGCGCGGAGCGGCGAAGCCGCGAAAGCCTGTGAAACAGGATTTCCTGCGTATATTATACCATGAAGCAAAAATGCTTGCTTGCAAGGGCATTTTTGCGAAGCCGTCAATTGCGCAGTCGCGCCACGGCGCGGAGCGGCGAAGCCGCAAAAGCCTGTGAAACAGGATTTCCTGCGTATATTATACCATGAAGCAAAAATGCTTGCTTGCAAGGGCATTTT
>JAEIGA010004182.1_pt1 | contig 22367 bp, 20 predicted proteins | sample 9270691 | NCBI WGS metagenome assembly JAEIGA01 (sample SAMN17057246, study PRJNA624740) | gut metagenome | biome: biome; isolation source: fecal sample | host: Bos grunniens | place: China: Xizang | collected 2019 | reverse complement strand
TGAACCAAACGTTTCATTACGTGAACGCAGTCGTTAACACCGCGAAGCAATACCGATTGGTTGCCCAATGGAATACCGGCGTTGGCAAGTTTAGCCAAAGCTGCCGATGCTTCGGGAGTCATTTCATTAGGATGGTTAAAGTGAGTATTCAACCAAATTGGGTGATATTTCTTAAGCATATTCACCAAGTCGTCGGTAATACGTTGAGGACATACCACAGGAGTACGAGAACCTATACGAATGATTTCTACGTGAGGTATGGCACGCAAACGTTGGATAATGGATTCCAACATTTGGTCGTTTACCATCAAAGCATCACCACCGGACAATAGCACATCGCGAACGGTTGGTGTCTTTGCTATATAGTCTATTGCTTTTTGGATACGTTCCGATGGCGATTCGCAATCGTTCTGACCTGCAAAACGACGACGAGTACAGTGGCGACAGTACATCGAACACATATCTGTGATTAGCAACAATACTCTATCCGGATAACGATGTGTAAGACCCGGTGTTGGAGAGTCTTCGTCTTCGTGCAATGGGTCTTGCAAATCGGCAGCTGAGATGTGAGTTTCAGCTTCTGTAGGTATAGCCTGACGACGAATAGGATCGTTTGGATCGTTTGGATCTATAAGACTTAAATAATAGGGAGTGATAGCCATACGCAAAGTTTCCAAAGATTTGCGTACACCTTCTTGTTCTTCTTCAGTAAGCTTAATGTACTTATTAAGCTCTTCCAATGTTTCTACTCTATTTTTAACTTGCCATTTCCAATCGTTCCATTGTTCATCGGTAACGTTAGGAAATAGTTCTGCTCTTCTATTTACTTGCATATATCTTATATATTTATATACTTTATCTTTGTTTCTCAGCATACTACGCACTTCGTGCGCCTACGCACTACACTCTGCAAATTTACAGTTAAATTTTCAATTGACCAAGTTTTACTCAAAAAATATTTTTACTATCGTTTTCCATGTACTTACAAGGTGGAATATTTTGGCTAAGTATAACAATGTAACCATGATTTCAACTATCTAAAAACTCCCTTGCGAGGATAACGAAATTGGATCACGAGGAAAATCAAACTCCCTCGTGAGGGAAATAAATCTGCATCACGAGGGAATTTTAATATCATCGGGATAAGTCAAATTTTCACATTTCCTAAATCATCTTATCTATCAACGTTTGAACACATTTTCAAAAGGCACTCTGTTTAGAATGGAACGTCCAAGGGTTACCTCGTCGGCATACTCCAAATTATCACCTATAGCAATGCCTCGGGCTATTGTAGATATGGTAATATTATCGTATCGTTGCAACTGGCGGTGTATATAGAAGTTTGTAGTATCGCCTTCCATCGTTGTAGGCAAAGCCAATATCACCTCTTTTACATTCTCGGTTTCGATACGTGTAATCAAATCGGCAATGTATAAATCGTTTATCCCTACCCCATCGATAGGCGATATAACTCCTCCCAATACATGATACACTCCATTAAATTGCTGAGTGTTTTCGATAGCCATAACATCTTGTATGTTTTCCACTACACATACTATAGAACTATCGCGTTTAGGATTGGAGCATACAGGACATATATCCGCATCTGAAATACAATGACACTTGGTGCAATATTTAATCTCGGACTTCAATTGCACCAATGCCGAGACCAAACTATCAACCTCGGTCGATGGCTGCTTGAGTAAATACAAAGCAAAACGTAGTGCTGTACGCTTGCCTATGCCGGGAAGTTTGGATAGTTCGTTTACTGTATTCTCCAATATTTGTGAGGGTAATGTATCTATTGCCATTTATTGTCTATATATTTTTTTGGTACATACAAATGCTTAATCAACCACCTGCTTTCTTAACTTTATACGATTCCGCCAACAATATATCTAGCACTTTATCTCTAAAATCACCTTGTATAAGTATTTCACCATCTTTTGCCGAGCCACCTACACCACATTTGGTCTTTAGTTTCTTGGCCAACGCCTGTAAATCATCATCTTTACCTACAAAACCGGTTATCAGTGTAACCATCTTGCCCCCTCTCTGTTTTTTGTCAAGCATTACTCTGAGGTTTTGTTGCTGAGGTGGAAGTGTTTCCACAAGAGCGTCATCATCTTCGTATTGATATACATAATCGGGGTTGGTCGAATACACCACACCCACAGCTTTATTTTTCTTTCCCATTAGGACAAATTATTTTTAACGATTCAGTGTCTATTGATATATTCAATTCCTTACCCATCTTCACAGCTTCGCCATCAAGGTTTACCCACTCATATTCATTATTATAAACCTTTACGCTCTTAGCTTTTATTATCTCCACATGTTGCGATAGATCAAAATGCTTGGTATATACCAGCTGTGCTATTATAGGCATATGTATTATGGGTATCTGCTCTACTATACACACATCTATCAACCCATCTTTGAGGCTGGCCGAAGGTGCCACCACTGCATTATAACCAAATTGGTTTGAGTTGGCAAAACTAACAAACAGGGCTTTACGCTCTACCTCTTCGCCATCAATTTTCAATCGGTAAGTAGTAGGCTTGTAGAAAGGGTATTCACTCACTATCACCTCTGTATATGCTTGCAGCCCACGTGTATGAGCAGTACTGAATTTATGAGCCACTAATGCATCAAAACCTACACCTGCTATACTTGCACATACCTTGCCATTAATAGTAATAGTATCTATCTTTTCTGAATAAAAATTGTTTATCACCTCCATAGCCTTCTTAGGCGATAAGGGTATCTTCAGATGACGTGCCAGTCCGTTGCCCGAACCACAAGGTATTATTCCCAATGCCACATCCGACTTTGCTGCTCGTATGCCCGATACCACATCATTTACCGATCCATCACCACCTACAGCTATTATAGCATCATAACACTTTCTCAAACAAGCTTCCTCAGCTATTTTACTAGCATGGTGGGCATATTCAGTATATCGTATTTCATAGTCGAATAGATTATGATTCAGATGCGAATCCAGAATAGTTTCGATAGTTCGTTGTTTCCCAACTCCAGATATAGGATTGATTATTACCAATAGTTTCTTATTTGCAGTCATAGTTATCTATAGTCTAGTTTTTTTAGTTCTTCTCTACAATCAAACGATTTTCTATCAATCTATTGTTATATTGTTGTATTATTGCCTTCAAATACTGCTTAAGTCCTTCAAAATTCTTATCGTTTCCATCCTTCGCAACATCGTGGGTAAACATTGGATCTTTCTCAACATCAAATATCTCAAATTTCTCACCGTTAAACCTTAGCAGATAGCTATCTTTCAGCAACTGATAGTACCCATTTCGATATGCAACATGATATCCGCCTTCTGTTTGATAAATACTTTTGCCAAAACAAAGAGACAGCTCATTTAGTTTCAGATAATCTATCAACGTTGGCATCAAATCTATTTGTTGGAATATATGGGTACTCCTATATGCAGTATCGGCAGCAGGATGATACAGTATCATAGGTATTTTGTACATACCATAGTCGGTTTTATATTCATCGGCCATTGCCTGTGCTGTGTGATCGGCCGTTATTATGAATAATGTATTGCTATACCAATCTGTTGTCTCTGCCTCTTCAAAAAACTTCTTCAAAGCATAATCAACATACATAACGGTTTCTAATATAGGTATCTCACCCTTGGCAAACCTATCCTTATGCTGTTCAGGAATAGTGTATGGATGATGTGACGACAATGTAAACACACCGGTAAAGAACGGCTGTGGAAATTCTGACAACTTATTAGCCATAAACTGTAGGAAAGGTTCGTCAAATATTCCCCAATTGCCATCATAATCGGCTAAATTGTTGTACTCGTCCATTCCATAATATTCATCTACACCTATCGACTTCACAAAACTATCAAAATTCATAGATCCATTGTATGCACCATGGAAGAAAGATGTATGATAACCATTACGCTTAAGTATCTGAGGCAGCCCCTCTATCTTATTCATAGAATATGTCGATGTAATGTATGGCTCGTTCATAAGTGATGGCATACCGGCCAAAATAGCAGGAATAGCCTCTATAGAACGCTTGCCATTAGCCATGCCCTGATATACTATACTCTTCTGGATAAGAGAATCCAAAAACGGAGTAAAACTTTCGCCAGACCTATTGTTGAAATAGCCAATATATTCTTCGGAAAAACTTTCCAACACTATCACCACCACATTCTTTATACTATCAGCAACTGTATCGTCGGTCGATGATATTGTATCCACACCGCCATTTATAGAATGCGATATCGGTGTAAATGTATTCTCCAACACGTATGGATAAACAAAATACGACATCTTTTCTATCGAACTTTGCTTTGAGAATGTTTTTATAATTGAAAATGGTGTATTCACCACTAGTGGAGTATTCTCGGAAGAAGCATATTTGCTGGCATCAATAGGCGAAAGAGGCCTATATTGCAAGAACAAACCTCCACGTATGGCCAATACTAAAAGCCCCACAAACAATATCGATAATATCGAATCTTTTAACAACGATTTGGGATAAGGCTTACGTGGCAATAATACTATTTGCCTCGACAATGCCACAAACACTATCATCAGTACAACAAAAGCTACAATATACATCCAAAAGTCAGCTAAGAACTGAGGCACTAGATTTCCCATATCACCACCCACAGTCAAATATTTGAATATATCACCAGTTGTCCGACGCAAAGTCCACTGAAAATAAATAGTATCGGCAAGGTTTGCCACCATCATCAGCGATACAGATATTATATATATAATCTCCGATATTTTTTTATAAATAGGTTTCCATCGTAAATCTATTGGTATAATGTTCAATACAAAATATGGAACAAGTACTATAGCAGTAGTAGAAATACCAAAATGTATATTGCCCAATATAATCATTATAGCATCCTTCGCACTTGCTATCGAAAACAACGATGCATTTACAAAATAAAACACAAGCTGAGTGATGGCCAAAATAAGGAATGCTAAAACATACTTAGCCAATAAGTATGGAAATATTTTATATGTAATAAATATACCTTTTCTTTTCATATCAAATATTTATCTTCTCTTTGGCTTATATCCCGAATCAGTCAATATCTGTTGCGAATTGGTATTTTTGAATAGTTCCTCTATAGAAATATTTTTATTATCCATATACCTACGTACAATCTTCCACCCAATAAAATCGGTCATACGAGGAGCCGAATTTTCAAACACTGTAGTATTTGGTGCTTCGTTTACAAATGGTCTTATTTTGGTATAATCCTTCTCGTACAACAAGTTTTTCTGAATAAAATATCCCCACACATTATTTTCATTCTCTTCAGCCCACTCCATTTGTTGGAATGTGTATCTTATCTTTATACTATCAGCAACGTCAGGAAAAACTTTGTCCAAAAAGTATAGTATCTTTCCATTCAATATCATCAAATCCAACATCGACTGTTCGGCATAGGTCTGAGGTATTTTGCTTATTGCATATGATGACATACAATCTATCGGCAAATACATACTATCCAAAAGATTGACAATATACATAGGCATACCAAAGTATCCGTTAAAATACTTCATGTTCTTAACAGCATATTGGTCTATATTGATAGCCATAAACGAGTCGGTGCACATTACTCTATCATAATAAGCAAATGTACCAGTCATCAAAGTATAGAAATTTTTGGGTTGGTTATTTGGCATCAACTCATTGGCCCTAGCCATTGCAATGGTCAACTCTTGCTCTAACCACGAAAGGTTGGGATATGTAGCAACCACTACACTATACACCTGCTGCATTATAGTATCAGAGGCAAAATACTTTATCTCTTCGAAATAAGCCGGATCTGCAATATCGGTATTGAACAAGAATCTATAGTCGTACTGATTATCTATCAATGTTTGTTGCAATTCTGCTATCGGTGTGCCAAAAATAAGACTCTCAAAACGATGTATCTTCAATGTAGTTTCAGTCAAAGAATCTTTTTTCTTATCGTTACATGAAACTAATAAAACCGCCACTAATATAAACAAGAAGTATTTTTTCATATAAGTATAGTTATGATTAATTGTTTATGTATCTCTATTTCTTTAAAACCAATATCCAACCTGCACAAAGAACGAGCGCATAAGTTTGGAGTCATGTTCTTCTTCGTCCCAAGGATATTCGGTTGCCGTTACTATTGAATGATTAATTCTATCATAGGTAACGTTTTGCAACGTTACTCCCATACCAAACTCTATTCCTTTGATAGAGAATCCTATCATACCTGCCGAGAACAATCCATTACCACTTATTATTCTGTCATCTTGTCCTGTACGGTATGTACTAAGCATATCTATAGTTACTTTATTTCCCAAACGATATCCCAATTTAGCATCCAAAAAAAGATTGGCATACGAAGTTCTAAACACATAACGTGCCGTAAAATACAATGGTAACGAGAAGTTTTTATTCTCTATCTTTGCTTCACCTTCGTTGTCGCTATATATCCAAGTAGCTATACCCAATCCACCTCCGACAAAAAAATCGGAATTCACTTTCGAAAATACCGACACATTCAGCATAGGTTGGTTACTTACCTGAAAGTCACATACCTGATTGGAAAAGAATCCAAACGTTGCATCAGCAACTACCGATATAGGATATGTAAACTCATCTTGTGCCACAGCACTACCTGCCACAAATATGCTTATAAGCAACGCAATAATATTTTTCTTCATCGTAGTAGTATTTTTAATTATTCTGTGTTTCATATTCATACCTTTCTATTGCCATTTTTATTCGTTCGGGTATTACTTCCGATATCTGTTTCTCACGATTATAGCCCGACATTATTGTCTTGCAGATTGATTTTACTTCACCATCACATACAATGTATTGCAATACCTCCAAACTTTTGTTTCCAAATCTCACCACCTTTGTCCACACCTCGGGATGGTCACCACGTAATATCTGTCCTACAAAATCCACTTCATAATGCACTATAACAAGGGTTATGGGTTCTTTTTCTACATATACCTCGGCATCGTCAAAGTATTTCATCTTGCCATAGTCGAAGAATTCCATTATAACAGCATTGTTTACATGCCCCATTATATCCACATCGTTAAAGCGGAGTTGCAAAGGCAATTTGTGGCTAAACGTTTCCATCTGCTTTTAGTGTTTTGCTTGTTTCAACTGTTTCTCCAACTCCGATATACGTTTTTCCATATCTTCCAACTTACGTTCATAAACATATATCTTTCTCATCTTATTTGCCTCTTGAGCCGGCGAACCCAATATTGTGATATCCGATTTTATATTTCTTGTTACCCCCGATTGGGCACCTACTATCACCCTGTCGCCAACCTCTATATGGCCAACCACACCTACTTGGCCTGCCAATATACAGTTTTTACCTATCTTCGACGAACCTGCCAATCCGGTTTGAGCTGCCATTGCAGTATTTTCGCCTACAACCACATTGTGGGCTATCTGGCATAAGTTGTCTATCTTCACTCCTTTACGAATAATGGTAGAGCCTAGCGTTGCTCTGTCTATACAGGTATTGGCACCTACCTCAACGTTGTCTTCTATAATAACGTTGCCTATCTGAGCTACCTTACTATAACCATCTTCGCCACCTTGTGGAGCAAAACCAAAACCATCGGCACCTACTACTGCCCCGGCATGTAATATACATTCGTGGCCTATAATGTTGTTGGAGTACACTTTTACTCCGGCAAACAGTGTGGTCTTGTTACCTATCTGACTATTGTCGCCCACATAGCATTGCGGATATATTTTTGTGTTATCACCTATCTTCACATTTTCGCCTATGTAGGCATATTCACCTATATAGCAGTTGTTGCCTATCTTTGCTGACGGATGTATAAATGCTTGCGATGACACGCCCACTTTGTTCAGCTGTATCTCGTTATACACCGACAATAGTTTTGCAAAAGCCATATACGGGTTATCTACACGCAACAGTGTGGTATTAACCTCCTGTTCAGCCACAAAGTCGTTGGCAACTATTACCAACGAAGCTTTGGTATTATATATATAATGTGCATATTTGGGATTTGCCAAAAACGACAAACCGCCCTCTTCGCCTTCTTCTATCTTGCAAAGTCTATCTACCGAAATATTTTCATTTCCTTCAATAGTTCCTTGTAGCATTTGAGCTATTTCTTTGGCTTCAAATTTCATTTTTTATGAATATTTCTATATAATACAATCCACAACCAAGTGAAAACAAACGTCTTACTCGATTATATCCAATTCCATTCAATATGCAAATATACTTAATCATTATTGAACAGACAAGTATGGTTTTATTTTTTCAAAAGTAGCCACATCTATAATTGGAACATGGAGTATATCATTTATAGTACTAAAAGCGCCATTGCTTAACCTATATTGTACTATTGCCTTGGCTTGGTAGTAGTCTAGATATGGGTGCTTTTTCAGTTCATATATATCTGCCGTATTTATGTCAATCTTGCTCACCTTTGAGGTATCTACAACTATATGTGGAGTTACTTTCTCGTACAACTCTGTGCTAAAGCCATACACTTCCATCAGCTGTTCTTTGGCATAGTAGCCTCCCAGCAAAGCCCTATATTTCAGTATTCTTTTGGAAAACACCGGACCTATACCATACACCTGTTGCAGGTCCAAAGTATCGGCGGTGTTCAGCTCTATTTCAAATTTCTTTTTGGGTGTAGGCAACGGCATGGCCCTCGTTGTTTCGTGCTGTGGTATTTCTATATACGGCTCTAGCTGCTTATACTCCTCTTCTCCCACAAAGAATATTTTTTTCACATCCGCTTTCTTGCGGAATTGTCCACCTTTTTTGCGGTAGTTGACCACCGCCTGTGCCTGTTTTTCAGTAAAGCCCATAGCCACCCAGCCCTCTTTTGCCAAGGTATTGGGATCGAAAACAAAAGGTTTCAGCCTCCGTGGCTTATATCTCCTATTGGGAGTGGTATCGGGCATATGGCTATGCGAAACATTTTCCCCAATCTCAGCCACTGCTATGCTATCGGCAAATGCCGACAAGTATTTATCATCAGCCGGTTGCCAATGCGGTTTTAGCAACAATATTACTATAAGTATTAAAAGCAGTACCCACAGTACTACAAAACCACGCCTCTCCGATTGTGTAAAAGAGTAAAAATATTTTCTGTTCATCGCACCTATATTCTATATCCGGTTTTTTATTCTAAGCCTAAGGGCAATACGCTATATATACATACCACTTATATAGTTACAAAGATACGATATTTTGTGCAACAAGCAAAGAAAAGATTTATCGTATGGTGCAAAACAGAATTCCCCTTGTGAGGGGAATTCTGTTTCTATCACGTAGTAGTTGCGGCTACACCGTTAGGAAAATCCGCGGGCATCATGAGGAAATTTTAAGGTGATATAGTAGTATAAAATTGACGGTATATCGTCATGCAGGTTACACCCTACCATGAAACAATTGACAGTAGGGTGTGAAATTCATACAATGTGTAAGAAATGTTATATGGTGACCTGGTTACCTTTTTTCCCAGAAAATGCATATTTAATTATAGTATATAATAGCATTAATATATATATAATAATTTATTATTATATATATATTATTTTTTGTTTTTAGGTTTATACCTCGGTCTTTTTTTCTCCAAAAAGGTGACCTGGTTACCTTTCAAAGCGACAACATCGCCTTTTCCGAGACAACAAACCAGAGGTAAAGTATTTTTTGGCAAATTAGTTATACCCACTTTAGCAATGGAAAATCCTGGCGGTGTGGCAGCAGCTTATTTTTGGGATATATACGGAACGCACATTCGTACACCCCCGACAGCATAGCCCTAGTGGTTTTGCTATACACAACGCGTCCTTGGTTATCTTCGGCGGCTTCCAGTTCTATGGTTTTCAGCAAAGTTTTGACTCCGCCCTTGTTTTCGGTAAACAGCACTTCCACTCCCAAATCTTGTGCCGACATATTGTTTGCCAACTGAAGCACCACTTTCATTGTATATTCCTCGCCAAGGTCCAAAGGCTTATTTGCCGAATTGGGATATTGTAGGTCTATCAGTTCTATGGTGTTCCAAGCATATTTTATTTTCCGCTTCCAAGCCACAAGTTCCTTCAGCATAGCAGCATTGTTGGCCAACAAACGGCTGTGACGAGTATGCAGTTTGTTGTAATAGTCGTTGTAATAATCGTTGAGCTGGCGTTCCATAGTGTAGTGAGGGGCTATTCCGGATATACTGTTTTTGATATATGTCACCCACTTTTGGGGAATATTGTTTTGCCTATAGCTATAGTATGCCGGCACTATCTTTTCCTCCAATACGGAGTATATAGTTTCGGCGTCGAGGGCGTTTTGGTATTCCTGATTGTCGTACACCCTGTTTTGAGGCAAGGCCCAACCGGCTTCTTTTCGGTAGCCTTCGGCCCACCATCCGTCGAGTACGCTGAAGTTGAGCACTCCGTTCATAGTAGCTTTCTGGCCGCTGGTACCCGAGGCCTCCAACGGTCGGCGTGGCACGTTGAGCCACATATCTACGCCGTGTATAAGATATTTGGCCAAGTTCATATCGTAGTTTTCCAAGAATATTATTTTACCTACAAACTCGGGACGTTTTGATATTTCCACTATCCGTTTTATCAGGTCCTTGCCTCCTCCATCGTTGGGGTGGGCCTTGCCGGCAAATACAAACTGTACGGGATATGATTGGTTGCCCACAATTTTGGCCAATCGGTCGAGGTTGGTAAATATCAAGTCGGCACGTTTGTAGGTGGCAAAGCGACGTGCAAATCCGATGGTAAGAGCCTCGGGGTTTATACTTTCCACTGTTTGCAACCACAGCTTAGGTTCTTCGGCACGCAGCAGGAATTCCTCTTTGAGTCGGCGTTCAATATGCTTGAGCAACTGTGCCTTCTGTTGCAGGTGGGTATTCCATACTTTTTCGTCGGAGACATTGTGTATCTTCAGCCAATAGTTTTCGTTAGATTGGTTGTCCAAGAAATCTTTTCCAAAGGTATCGACATACAATTTGAGCCACGAGTTTGCCACCCATGTCGGGAAATGTACTCCATTAGTAACATGCGATATAAATAGTTCTTCGGGGAAATAACCCGGAAAGAGCGGTGCAAACATTTCGCGGCTTACCCTTCCGTGTATCTCGCTCACTCCGTTTACTTCCTGCGAGAAGTGTATTGCCAATACACTCATAGAAAATTTAGTGGCGGCAGTGGTGGTAAACCTTCCAAAAGCCATAAATTCGTCCCAGGGTATCTTCAGCACACTGCATAAGTGCGAGAAATATACCCTCATCAGCTCTTCGTCGAAAGAGTCGTGGCCGGCCGGCACCGCCGTGTGGGTAGTATATAATGTAGATACCCTTATAAGTTCCACTGCCTCATCGGCCGAAATTTTTTCTTCTACCATCATATATCTCAGACGTTCCAACGACGAGAATGCCGAGTGGCCTTCGTTGTTGTGGTACACATCGGGTTTAATTCCTATCTCGGCAAGCATTCTTATACCACCTATACCCAAAAGTATTTCCTGCTTGAGTCGCATTTCGGAATTGCCGCCATATAGTTCGCCCGTAATAGTGCGGTCTTGAGCATCGTTCTCCTCAATATCGGTATCTAAGAGGTAGAGTGGCACCCGCCCTATATCGCATCGCCACACTTTGGCATATACTATTCTGCTGGGCAAGGCCACAGATATTTTTTGCCATTCGCCCTTACTGTCGCGCACTGCTTTCAAAGGCAGTTGCGAGAAAGCCTGAGGCTCGTAATAGGCCTGCTGCTCGCCTTGGCGGGTGATGTGCTGAACAAAGTAACCGTTGCGATATAGCAAACCTATGGCTACCATATTTTTGTTGGAGTCGCTAGCCTGCTTCAGATAGTCGCCGGCCAGCATACCCAGCCCACCCGAATATATTTTCAACGAATCGTGTATTCCAAACTCCATGCTGAAATATGCCACAGTGTAGCTGTGTTCATCGGGTTGCCTATTCATATATTGGTCGAAAGTAGCTACTACCTCGCTTAGCGACCTTACGAAATCTTGGTCTTGCGACAGCTCGTCGAAGCGCTGAGCCGACAGCATTGCCAACATCTTGTTGGGGTCGCGGTGGCAGTGCTCAAACAAATTGCTGTCGATTGATTCGAAAAGTGCTATTGCGCTGCCATTCCACGACCACCAGTAGTTGGCTGCCAGCCTTTGCAAGGCTTCGATATTTTTGGGCAGTATAGGTTTTACAAACACCTTTCTCCATTCGGGCTTATTGCCCCAACTTACAGCTATGGGGTGCTGGTTGATGTATGGAATCTTGTCGGTATATAGGTTTATCCGCCCGTTCGATTTCAGCACCGCGTCGTTGTACAAGCTGTAGTAGTGGGCTACAAATTGGTCCCACATAGCTTGCTTCGATATAGCCAGTGCACTATCTTTAAGTTTCTCAAAGTCGTTGGCAGCCATATTGCTTATGTGTATCAGCCTATCGGCTATATGGTTTACTACATCGCTGTAGTTGGTATCGTTGCGGTCTATTACTGCCATATTGGCGGTTTCGCCATCGGTATTCTGCAAAAGCCAAGTGCCAAATCCGGCCAACGAGGTAGTTATGGTAGGCACTCCCAATGCCATACTTTCCATTGGGGTGTAGCCCCATGGCTCGTAGTACGACGGGAACACCGTTGTATCAAAGGCCGTAAGGAAATCAAGGTACGAAAGATTTACCACCCCATCGTCGCCATTGAGGTATGAAGGTATAAATATCACCTTCACCTTGTCGGTAGGTGTGTTGTATAGTTGGTTTTTGCCAAGGGCGACTATTATAGGGTCGCTGTCGTAGTTATATAATGTGTGGGTGGTATATAGTTCGTTTGTAGCGGCTACCATTCCGGCATTGTTGCCGGCAAACAATTTGCTTGGTTCGGCATGATGCGCCGGTATGGCCAGCACGGCTACCACCTCGCGTACAAGCTGTGCCGAGGTATTGAGCTTACCAAGGGCATCGATAAAAGCGTCGATACCTTTGTTGTGAAACTCGTATCGGCCACTGTTGAGCACTAGCAAAGCATTGTCGGCTATAGGTTGCCCTATTATACGTTCTGCCACAGCCATTAGCGTGGCTCTTGCCCGCTGCCGCACATCGGCATTAGTATCGGGGTTGTAGGCCATATCTTTGGAAAAGCCGTTTGGAGTAATCCTATCGGCATTTCGGCCAAGGAAATGATAACACTCTTTGTTGGTAATAGTACTTACGGTAGAAAAAGCGTCGCTACACTGTGCCGCTATAGTTTCCAGCGAATGCTTGGCCACCACACCAAAGTTTGCCGCCACCGTATCGGGGCGGTAATGCTCCATCTCCTTATACAGCGGCAGTCCGTTGCCTGCAATACATCGGCCCAACACGGTGGCATGGGTGGTAAACACGGTGGCTATTTGCGGACAATGCTCTGCCAGGTAAAGTATGCCACTGCCCGTCATCCACTCATGAAAATGGGCTACAACCTTGTGTTGCGACGAAATATAGTAGTCGTAATAACATTCCACAGCCATGGCGGCAGCATAGCCAAAGAGCATCGGCTCTATATAGTCCCACTGCCCGCTAAGGCTGTCCAAGCCATATTTTTCCCAAAAGTGTGAAAATATCTCGTTCTTCTGATGAAACAAATCGGAGAAGTCAACCAAAAATACCACAGGGTTGCCCACAATATTCCACCTGCCTATTCGTATATGCAAACCTTTGCCTTGGGCATAAAGGCGAAAGCCTTGGTACAACGATTTGTCTTCGGCAAATTCGGTATTGCCCTCTATATTTCGGCAAATATCGGGGCCTATAAGTATATAGTTGTCGTTCAATTCATTTATCAAAGTGCCGGCTTTGGTGGATAGCACTGTGTGTATTCCGCCCACCTTGTTGCATACTTCCCAACTTGTTTCAAACAAAAAATCAGTAGCTGTCATATAATAATCTTTTTCATACAACAACATATTATGGCAAGTTTTGGTTTTGAAGCGCCCACTTTTTCATCTATATTTTTTGCCCCATATATATATATGTATCCACACGTACATTTTGGCGGCAGCCGGCATTTGGCAAAGCATTATGCTTGGGTGACGGTGGCGGCCTATGTACCTGCGCCATTTTTTTCAAGCCTCGATTTGGTCATACCCAGCCTGAAGATTTCAAAAGCCAGCCCAAGAAAAAATTTTTCAAGCCTAGGTTTGGGTCATACCCGGCCTGAGGATTTTTGTGGCAGGTACCTGCCACAAAAAAACCGGGTACCTACCACGTATGCTCGTAGGTAGGTCTGAGAACATTTGTAGGTAGGTCAAAAAAGTTTTGTAGGTAGGTCTTTTTTTGAGGCCCGCCAAAGGCAAAAATTTCTGTACCCTACAAAGGGTAAAAATACCACATGGGGACATTATTTGAAATAGGTAAAAATGTTACTAAAACCAGTTATCACCCAAAAAAAACAGGACACTACAATTCCTTCCAACACTTTGGAATATATTGGCAAAGATACACTTTCGTTTGCCGAAGTGATAGCCGTAATATTTACGTAAACATACTAATAGTATATAACCCTTTTAATCTTTTTGGGCTAACAATTGTTAGTTAGCAGATAAATATATATAAACCCAAAAACAACTTGCGAAAATTAAAAGTGATGTATATAGACAATTTTTCTATTTTGCCTCCGTTATCCTTATCGCATAATAAAGTAAAATAATATAACGATGAATATTTGGATTTTATTTGGAGCTTTTGCTCTACTAAGTTATCTAATTAGCAACCGCTTGGAATCGAAATTCAAAAAGTATTCCAAAATACCTATGAACTACGGTATGACGGGCAAAGATGTAGCCGAAAAAATGCTACACGACAACGATATATATGATGTAAAAGTGGTGTCGGTACAAGGTACCCTTACCGACCACTACAATCCTGCCAATAAAACCATCAACCTTAGTGAGGGCGTTTATTATGGCAACAGTGTGGCAGCAGCAGCTGTGGCTGCCCACGAAACAGGCCATGCCGTACAACATGCCACTGCCTACTCGTGGCTACAGATGCGGTCGTCGCTAGTGCCCATTGTAAGCTTTGCATCACATTGGGTACAATGGGTATTGCTGGCCGGAATATTGCTTATAGGCATATTCCCCAATCTGTTGCTTATAGGCATATGCCTGTTTGCAATGACCACACTATTCAGCATCATAACCCTGCCGGTAGAAGTTAATGCCTCCAAGCGCGCATTGGTGTGGCTAAATACCCACAACATCACTTCGCCCAACACACAAGGCTATGCCGAAGACGCATTACGCTGGGCTGCCTATACCTATTTTGTAGCCGCCCTTACCTCGCTGGCAACATTGGTATATTACATATTTATATACTTAGGCCGAAGAGATTAACAACAATAACAGAAAAAATAAGATTGGTGGCTTAACTATTGAGCCACCAACACTTGCAACTGCCATAGCAGGCAACACATTTTTTGCTGTACAACGGAACTATTTGTATAGCATATAACAACCTACTATTCTGCCGGCGAAAAGGTTTCCTCTATATCCCAGTTGCTACGAAGCTCAATTGCCTTGGGCAAATAATAAACCGGTTCCGATTGCTTACCTTGCCAATAGTTGCCGGCATCCCACTTGGTATTTCCATTGCTGTCGGCTATTACCCTCACCTTGTATGTGCCGGCCACAAGATTGGGAAACGTATATACACCCGGTGTTCCAATAGACTCGGCCACCAATTTGTCTTTATCGGAAAGTATTTGCACTATATATTGATTTCCGGCATAAGGTGATTCCAAATTTATTTTTATAGCTCCGTAATCCGAAGGCTTGTCCACTTTGGTTTTAAGAATAAGGGTATCATTCTTGTTGCCATATATATCCACCAAAGTATTGCCCGGAATAATTATAGAATAACTAGTATCGGGAACAAGATTAACAGCCACCGTAGCATTAAGCATAACCGAGTCAAAACAAAGCGAAGTGAAAAAACTATCCGTTGCCGTTTTGATATAAACCAATTCATTAGGTCTTAATACCGAATCAATAGGATTTGTAAAGCGTATGCGTATGCTATCGTAATAAGGGAAGGTTGACTTAATATTGGTTTTCATAAAAGTTTCGCGCGACTGACGGCCTCTTTTCTTAAAGTACCTAAGCTTTAATGTATCGTTTAGCCCCGATACGTCGCTTATAATAAGTGAAAGAGAATCCACCTCTTCCATAGCCCAAATCTGCAATGTGTCACGAGAAGAATTTATACTAGTAATTATTTCCGCTTCGGAACTTATTATTGGATTAACTAGTGGACATTGGGCGGTCAGCACTGCCTTGCCACTTTTTACCAATTTGCTACTTGTAATACGCTGCTTAGCCGACTCCTGCACAAACGTATGCAATACAATATCAACCACGGTATCACAACTATCAACTACATATCTTGGCCTAATAGTATCGTCAACAAAGCCTATCTTTTCCGAAACATTACTATATGTAAGGCTCTTATCGTCGTCTTTCAATGCTATTACTTTGTAGCTTCCTTCCGAAATATAATTAAACTCGAAGTTTCCTTCCTTATCAGTTTTGGTAATATACACAGGCCTACCTCCCGACACTACAGAGTCGGCAAAATCAGAATATAATAAAACGTATATCTCTTCATCGGCCTTATGAGTAAAAGCATCTGACACCTTACCTTTTACCGACAAGCTATCCAAAACATTTCCCGTAGAGAACACATAATTGAGCGATGGCAAAGGATTACCCTCATTATTATCAACAACAGCATTTTTGAACTGAAACAGATAAGTAGTATTTGGTCGTAGAGTATCTTTGATAGTAATATGTACAGCTTTACCCTTGGCTACAATCTCGGGTTTGTTCTCAAAAGGTGGCGATATCAGCACTTGGTTATCGACATCTTTCAGCTGAATATATTCGTCAAATTGTATAATCACTTTGTTTGAACCAAAGTTGTTGGTTTCGTTTAATGGAATAGAGGCAAGTACTTTGGGGGGAATTTTATCGACTTCGCCACCGCTAGGATATCCCACGTTAGCACACGAATACATAATAATTTGTAATGCTACTATAGCAAATACCAGAATATGTTTTATTATCTTATAAAGTTTCATACATTTGAAATATAACTATTTATAATGTTTTATACGACTATCACAAGTCTCCAAAAAGTTTTCAAAGGTACAACTTTTTGTTCAATTCTGTTACCATAAATCATCATATTTTGTAAAATAAATTGATTGCAAATACGTTTATGAATATAAAATAACATATATGGCAGAGAAAAAGGATCAATACATAGCAGCTTATATAGCCGATTATAACTACAGTGAGGTTGTTTTGTCGTACGCATTATTTATGGCAAATATGCTCAGAAAAGGTTTGATACTCCTACGTATAGTTGATCCTAAATACACATCGGAAACAACTTCGGAAGCCGAAGAACGTCTAAAAGAATTAAGAACAAAAATAATTCTCGACAATAGTATAACCTATTGCGCCATAAAAGGGAATACAAAAGATATACTTACAGCCTTGCCGGTAGCCTTCAACGTTGTAACGGTAGTGGGTGCGGTAGATAAAAACGCAAATCGCAAATCGCCACTATCGAGAAAGAATGTCCTGAAAGATTTTTCAGAATGCAAAACAGCATTCCTCCTAGCACAAGAAGCCATAAAAGATGCCGATATGCTAAAAAACATAGCATTCGCTATCGACTTCAAGAAAGAAAGCAAAGATAAATTCCTATGGGCTAGCTATTTTTCCCGATTCAACAATAGTTTTCTACATGCTTTTTCAATTAAATACGACGACGAGTTTTTGCGAGCAAAATGGTACGACAACACAAAGTTTTTGGCTAAAATGTTTGCTTCACTAAATATAAAGTACGAAAATCATTTGATAGATAAACAACAGTCGCAATACCTTGATATTGATGTATTGAAATATTCTTCTAACAAAAATATAGGACTATTGGTTTCTACAACAACCAAAGAACGCGATGTAATGGAATATTTTATAGGTGTTCAAGAGGACAGAACCATTGTGAACGAATATAAAATACCTATTCTTTACCTCAACCCACGCGAAGATTTGTACGTACTTTGCGACTAAAAAAGAAAGCACATAATACAATGTGCTTATCTAATATAACCCAACGAAAATTCTATGAAAAAAGTAGTCCCGTTGCGATTCGAACGCAAGACCTACTGCTTAGAAGGCAGTTGCTCTATCCAGCTGAGCTACGAGACCAACGTGAAACTTTACAAAAATTGTTTGCTTTGTCGGGATAGCAGGATTCGAACCTGCGACCTCCTGCTCCCAAAGCAGGCGCGATAACCGGACTACGCTACATCCCGAGTTCTTTCTTTGGCGGAGAAAGGGGGATTCGAACCCCCGGTACCCTAATCGAGTACGACAGTTTAGCAAACTGTTGGTTTCAGCCACTCACCCATCTCTCCGTGACCAATTTCGAGTTGCAAAAGTACTAACTTTTTTTAATATGACCAAATATTTATGTGCGTTTTTTCTGAAAAAGTAGCAGCAACACTGCCTAACACTCTGATAAAGTAGTTATTAATAATGAATAATTATTTTATCTTTTCTCCATAAAAAAGGCAATACAATGGTAGTTTTAAGTAAAAAACACAGCCGAAATGATGAATTTTTCTACTATTTTGTAGTACAAAATACTTTATTTTCACTACAACTCTATATTATACTATATTACAAATAGTTCCAAATATATCCTATTCTTTCTGCTTTGAATCTATCCAAATAGTTACAGGACCATCATTTACAAGAGCAACTTTCATATCGGCACCAAATACTCCAGTATGTATTGATTTCCCAAACATTTGAGACAACCTGCCAACAAACTTTTCATACATTGGCACTGCAAAATCAGGCTTAGATGCACGTATATATGATGGTCGGTTGCCTTTCTTGGTACTAGCATGGAGGGTAAACTGGCTTACTACCAATATGTCGCCACCTTCGATATCGGCAATGGAAAGATTCATCACTCCATTGGCGTCGTCGAAAATTCGTAGGCGCATCACTTTGCCGCACAACCATTCAATATCTTCATAGGTATCAGCATCTTCTATTCCCACAAGTATAAGCATACCTTTACCTATACTGCTCTTGATATTGCCATCAATGGTTACACTTGCCTGCTGCACCCGTTGTATAAGTATTCTCATTACTTCCTAAATTTATTTGATTCTTTCGTATTCGAAATATGCAAAATCTAATCCCGACTTCTCGTCATGCATACGCTCCGATTCTTGCACTATAGCAAATTCATTGCTATCGATAGACGGAAAATAGCAATCGGCATCAAAATCGCTGTACACCCATGTGATATACATCTTATCCACATGTGGCATAAACTGATTGTATATACTACTACCACCCACTACAAAAGTTTCTTCGTCGGGATTAAAGAGTGCCATCGCTTCATCAATAGAGTGAGCTATCTCACAACCTTCCAAACATAGGTCCTTTTGACGAGTTATCACTATATTTCTACGCTTGGGAAAAGGATGTACAGGCAAAGAATCATAGGTACTTTTACCCATTACCACAGTATGTTCGAGGGTAAGTTGTTTGAATCGCTTCAAATCGGCAGAGATATGCCACAGAAGGTCGTTGTCTTTGCCAATGGCATTATTCTGTGCCACAGCGGCTATTATTGATATTTGGGGTCTGCTGTTCATCAGTTGTTATATTTAATTTATTGTTGTTTGAATACTTGTATTGCACGATGGAATATACCCGTCATATAAGCTATGGCCAGCCCGTAGTTTGATACCGGCACACCGGCATTGAGGGCGGGCTGCAAACGGTTGGCAAGTTGCTTTGGCGTAACCACGCAACCGCCACACTGTATTACCATTCGGTAATTAGTGATAGGTTTTTCGAGGGCAGTAAGCCCCGAAACATGGTCAAACGTAATCTGCTTTCCAGAATGCTTGCGTATAAGGTTGGGTAGCTTTACACGCCCAATATCTTCGCACGAAGCTTTGTGTGTACACGACTCAAGCATAAGTATAGCGTCGCCGTCATAAAGGGTATCCAAAGTAGGTGTACCTTCGATATACTCATTGAAAAGACCTTTGGCATGTGCCAACACTATGCTGAAACTGGTAAGCGGAATACTGTGTGGAACAATTGCTGATACATAGGCAAAGACTTGGCTATCAGTAACCACCAATGAGGGTGGTTGTTGCATAGTGGCAAGTTGCTGTTCGAGCTGAGTTTCCTTACATACAACAGCCGTACAGTCGTTGTCCAAAATATCGCGTATGGTCTGCACCTGAGGCAGTATCATTCGGCCTTCGGGTGCCGATGAATCTATAGGGGTAACTAGCACTATGGTTTCGCCGGGGTTGATTACACTACCAAGGAGCGATTTGGGTGTATAGGCTGTTTCGGGCAATGCCGAGCGTATGGCATCGAGCAAAAGAGACTGGCTACCATTGTCTTTTTCAGACACAACAAGAACTTTTGTTTCATAACGGTGCTCTATTGCTTGAACTACCTCGTTACACGGAGGTACAACATCGGCTTTGGTATAAACGAGCACATAAGGTATCTTCAGTTCATGACAAGTAGTTACTAGGTTTTCTTCAACCAAATCGAAAACATTATTGGTAAAAACAATTATTGCCAAATCGACGTGCTTGAGAGCTTCGTTGGTTTTCATTACCCTCAGGCGTCCAAGGTCGCCTTCGTCGTCAACACCCGCAGTGTCTATCCACACCACAGGTCCTACGCCCTTCACTTCCATGGTTTTTCGCACCGGGTCGGTAGTAGTACCTGCAGTATCGGACACTATGGCAATACTTTGTCCCGTAATAAGATTTATCAGACTACTTTTGCCATAATTTCTTCGGCCAAAGATTCCTATATGCGGTTTTAGTTCGTTTCCTTTCATAAGACTTGTTTTATAATGCAGTAGCACAAACAAAAAGAACGGCACTGCTGTTTGTTTGTAAATTGCAAAGTTACGGAATTATTTTGGATTAAATTGGTATAAAATTTCCCTCACGAGGAAAATAAAATTACATCATGATGTAGATTCATCTATATCGGGAGGAAGACAGCATCCGGATCGGGAGTAAATTTTCAGTTGGTAGGCAACATGATAAATACCATCAATAAGAGCATCGATTTTTTATCACAAAGCATTACAAACAACAATATACACCAACCAAAATAATGATATACTATAAAATTACTTACAGTAGGGTATTACGTTATTGACAGTATAGTGTAAACACCCGTTGGTTGAATTAATCTAGAGCATATTTGATATGACCAATTGGTTTACCTAATGAATAATTGACATATTGAATAATAGTGAAAGCACTTATTTTGCAATAATCCTGGTCATAAATCTGTCTATTTGTTTTGTATAGTTTCTATTGAGCATGAATTGATCAACGAATTGAGAGAGTTCAGTTTCGATACGTTTTCTAGCTTTTGCATAAGGTATAAATATTGGTTTCCAGTCCTTTTGATTCAATCTATATGGTACTAGTAAATTCAACCAACGAGTTATTCTAATGTCAAAGAACTAAATATTTATGAGTACTTATCTATCAAAATCATTTGAAATACACGTTTTTTTTTGTGTGTTATCTCTTACCCATCTTCGCCACCACTAAGCCAACCACTAAAACCATCAGCCCCAAGGCAATCCACTGAAGAGTATCACATCTTTCAGTAGGCACTTCTTTAGACATAATTTTCACTACGGTATCCGTATGATATAGGTGGAGGGTATCGGTAAGCAGGCGGTAACGATATTCTGTTGTCAGGCGGTCAACTAATACTGTGTCGCCGTTGGTTTCGGTGGTGGTATAGCGGTCTATCATCACGCTGTCGTACTGCCTTTGGGCTATATATACGGTATCCTTTATATGGGTAACGTCCTTAGTGCTGCGGCACGAGGTTGCCGATAGGCATAATGCTGTTATTATCAATAGATGTTTTTTCATTTTTTTAGGTCTTAGGTTTAAAGTCCACGAGTTTTTTTTAAGACTACAAGTCCACGAGACTACAAGACTGTGAGTTTTTTTTTAAGACTACAAGACTGTGAGACTACAAGACTGCGAGATTACAAGACTGTGAGACTACAAGTCCACGAGACTACAAGACTGCATGACTACAAGACTGCGAGACTACAAGACTGTGAGACTACAAGTCCACGAGACTACAAGCCCACAAGTGGCTACCGCACGACTTGTTGTCTCGTTGTCTCATTGTCTCGTTGTCTCGTTGACACGTTGTCATGTTGTCT
>JAEIGA010004181.1_pt1 | contig 22368 bp, 15 predicted proteins | sample 9270691 | NCBI WGS metagenome assembly JAEIGA01 (sample SAMN17057246, study PRJNA624740) | gut metagenome | biome: biome; isolation source: fecal sample | host: Bos grunniens | place: China: Xizang | collected 2019 | reverse complement strand
TCCAATGTGTTGAACCTGCTCGGAATGTCCGACTTCCGCCTCGCTATGTTTCTGGATAGTGTGGATAGGCTCATCTACTTCCGTAATAAGAGAACCCGAGAGAAGATAAGTCTTGTTGAGCTCGCCTCGGGTATATAACCAATATACCTGAGCGAGCATAGAAAAACTTTACTTATCTTTGCAGAGACTTACCGAAAACACAATAGAAGATATTGTAAACCGTAGTGTAAACCATAAAAATATGAATACTTCTAACGATTTGAATATCAACAAGAAATACAAAGTCCTTTTCGTGTGCCTGGGAAACATATGCCGCTCTCCGGCAGCTCAGGGTATATTCGAACATATCGTCAGGGAGAATTCAATGCAGGACAGGATCGAGGCGGATTCTGCCGGCATATATGGAGGTCATAGCGGGGCTCATCCTGACAGACGTATGCGAACTGCGGCTTTGTATCGTGGATATGGGCTTACGCATAGCGCACGTCAGGTCCGTGGTTATGATTTCCCGGATTTTGACCTGATTGTGGCGATGGATGACCAGAATTATGAAGATCTGATGCATCTTGCTCCTTCGGTGGAAGACAGCCATAAGATAGTCAGAATGGCTTCCTATCTGACTGATCACAAGATATCTTATATCCCTGATCCGTATTATATGGGTTCGGAAGGGTTCAGCCTCGTTCTGGATCTGCTTGAAGACGGCTGTCGTAATCTATTTGAGTCCATTGTCAAAACTCTTTGATTTTTTATCAGCTTCTGATAAATAACGCCTATATTTGTACCGGGATTATGGAGTAAGGGAATCCGGTGCGAATCCGGAACTGTGCCCGCAGCGGTAAATCTCAGAACGCACCTGCATTATGCCATTGCAGCATATGGCTGTGAGAAGGCGCAGGATGCGGAGGTGAGTCCGAAGACCTGCCATAGTCAAGTCAAACGAATGGAGCCCGGGGGCAGGCTTCTGTTAAGGCGTAAACAAATGTTATTTTCAATTCTTATTTCAGCAGGCCTGATATATTCGGGTCTGCCTTCAGGTTCTCTTGAACCGGTAACAGATACATTACACTCTGTTACAGTCACAGCAGACAAGGGCGTGGTCATATCCCGAAAAGACACACTTGCGTCAGTCAATTCATTTTCAGTGTCGGATATTCTTCTGCAAAGTCCCGGAATACATATCGGGGACAATGGTGGATTTGCTGGTCTCAAGACGGTGAGTCTCAGAGGGTTAGGTAGCGCTCATACGGCAGTTTATATCGACGGTGTCAAGGTGGGTAACGTCCAGTCAGGACAGAATGACCTCGGAATGATAGGGGTGGATAATTTCAGTGAGGTCGTCCTTGATTATGCTCAGAACAGCGTATCCTTCAATACTGCCAGACCTTCCTTCGGACATATTCCTGTAGCAGGCTCAGTCCGATTGTCCGCTGGTTCATTCGGTACATATCTCCCTTCTGCAAGAATGGATTTCCGTCTTTCTGACAAAGTCTCATTGTCGGCAAATGCATCCGGGGTGTTCAGTAAAGGAGATTATTGCTATGGAGATGGAGGCAAGCGTTCGAACAATGATATCAGCCAGATAAGGTCCGGTCTCGATCTTTGGGGAATACTTGCCGGTGGTGATTATCATATAAAGGCGTATTTCAATACAGCTGAAAGAGGTACCCCGGGATCGGTTTCCTGGCCATCGGATGACAGACAGAAGGATATGAATGCCTTTGTGCAGGGTAGACTCACAAACAGATTCTCGCCTTTATATACACTGAATCTTAGCTTGAAGGCCGGCTACGATGACATATATTACTCAAGTATATACGGTGACAGCAACTATGGCCAGACCGAGGTACAGTTGAATTCATCCCATAGCTTTCAGATTACCCAAGGCCTGAAATTGTCTCTTGCTGCAGATGTGCATTGGGACAGATTGAATTCTTCGAATTATGATGCTTCGCGCCTGAGTGCATTCTCTGCTGTAGCCGCCTCTTATACCTCCGGCAGATTTGCCGCTAATGCAGCAGTGGAATATTCCGGAGCATACGATAAAGGAAAAGAGGCAAGGAATGCGGTGTCTCCTTCGCTCGATGTCAGATACACGGCTTTCAATGGACTTGACATAAGAGCATTCGCACGACGTGCATATAGGGTGCCGGTATTCAACGAACTCTACTATATCGGCTATGGCAATCCGGATCTGAAACCGGAAGATGTCTGGATGATTGACCTTGGAGTCGATTTCAACAGGAGGACAGGCGATCGCTGGAGAATCGATGCTAAGCTGGATGCGTTCTGTAACTGGTTGACAGATAAGATTATATCAGCGCCAAGCGAGGCTGATCCGAACATCTGGCAGCCGTACAATATCGGCAAGGTGCTGTCAGTCGGTTATGATGCTTCGGCCGGTTTCCGGTATTCGGGGAACAGCTGGGTCTTCGATGCAAAAGGTCAATATACATACCAATCGGCGGTGGACAGGACTTCAGGAAGCGATTCCTTCGGCCTGCAGATACCATATATTGCCAGACATATTGCAATATTCCGTGTCGGATTGTCTTGGAAGGGATGGAACCTGAGTCCATCCTGGCAATGGCGTGGAGGAAGAACAGACGGATATGGAGACCTTCCTGCCTGGAATACTTTGGATGTGGAATTTTCGAAGACCCTGTCTCTGAAGAAAGCCGGCAGTCTTGCCTTCAAGGTATCTGCCAGGAATCTTGCGGACTGCAGATATGAGACAGTCAGCGGATATCCTATGCCTGGAAGAAATTTCATCGGTGGAATAGAATACAGTTTCTGATATGTTGAGCCTTTTATATGTTTTGATTTCCGGGATTGCCCTTCCGATAGGAGGTATCCAGATGCAATATCTTTGGCGTAACCAGCTGGGAGATGTCTATAGTCTCGGTCTGGGAAGTGCAGCCTGCCTGGGAGCGGCTGCAGCTACTATGACGGGATGGTGCTCGCTTACCGTAGGAAGCTTCATCTGTACGTTGGTGTGTACGATTGTCTGCTTCTTCGTGACTCTTAAGGTGAGTACTCAGAATCTTATCACTTTCGGTATACTTTTCGGCACGTTCATAGGCTCACTCGGAACTATTGTTGTCACCAACGCCCCAAATGGAGATCTATTGAAGCAATATTATCTCTGGGGAGCCGCCAATTTCAATCTTGAAGGTGTTACCGGTGGCGATATTGTCTTTTCTCTTGCTCTGTTTGCTGTCGGGCTTGGGGCTGCATTATGGTCAGCGAAACTTCTGACAAGGCATTTCAACGGTGAACTTGAACTGAGCAATATGGCCAAGGCTTTGCTTCTGCTGGCAATAATGTTCCTTGTAACCAGTTCAGTGTCAATATGTGGCCCGATCGGTTTCATATCTCTTGGTGTACCGAATCTCAGCCGTATAGTGTGCAAGAGTACAGATATCAGAAAACATTATCTGATATCTTCTGCTATGGGAGTAGGGCTGCTGCTTGTGACTTATCTTGTGGTGAAATATGTCAGCTTCGGAATATATCTTCCGATCAGTGCCACAATGGCTATAATCGCCCTGCCGCTGATGGCTGTGCTTTTTATCAGGAAGTAGACTGCAATTATTTGAATATGGTGTTCAGTACATAAGCCAGACGATAACCGGCATTCATAAGCTGCTCTTCGAGAAGAGGAGAGAAGTCATATACGAACTGGTATGAAAGTTCAGGAACTCTTTCTGTCGAACTCTCTACATAGTCATATATATCTGCAGCACCTTCTACGGTCTCGGCAAACCAGTCTTCATAGGTACCTTTGCTGATCTCCTTTCTGTATTTCCTGTTTGCTCTGTCGAGCTGCTCCACCCATTCGCTGTAGCTCCACTTGCGGGCAGAATCGATCATTTTGCTGTCCCATACCGAATGGAGGCTTGTCTCGCTTCTGAACCAGCTGACTCTCGTGCCGTTACCACCGCGGTCTGAGAGTCTTCCGGCGTGCATAGGACAATGAAGGTCACCCACCATATGAACAATCATCTTCAAATAGTCCACCCTCATACTGTCAGTGAGATTGGCGTAATTTTCCGTCATCTGCTTTGTAAGGAATTCGAGTCCGTTTACCACGTCACCGTTCTTTTCCTTCTGCATTGTCTGATATGTGTGGCCTTTGTCTACATTGGCATAATGCCAGGTCTTTGTCTTGTTATAACCGTTCTTCCAATATGGAGAATTCTGGACATTGTCCATCCACGATGAATAGTAAACGATCGAGCGTCCGTCCAGAAGCTTGCTGATCTTCCTTTTCGCTTTCGGTGTCAGATTCTGCTCGGCGATAGCCGCTACGACGTCGTGTCCCTTTGCGCCCCAGGCAAATGCATTTGTGGAGTCAAGAAGCATAAGTATGCATACAATTGAAATAGCCAGTCTTTTCATATCAATATTGAATTAGATGGTAAATATACATAGAAATGAGTGGAAATTTGTCAAAAACCCTCTCAAAATCACGAAAATACTGCTATTTAAACGAAAAGTCCTAAAAAGTCGCTCAATAGAATTTCGAAATCATCGGTCGAAATGTACTTGCTATTCTTTAACTTTATCATAGTTGTTGTTTTTAAATTGTTAGTAATGTGGAACAAAAACTTATAAACTGCAAGTTAGTGAATTGTTAACTTTCTGTTACAGTGTTTGTTATGTCGTTTTGTTTGTATATATTTGCGCCCGCAAAGTTAGAAAGTGTGTGGCGGCGCGATGCCGCAGAATTATAAACTTAACTAGATTAATTATTATGGAAATCAACAACATTGGAAACAACGCAGGCATTCTCTGGAATGTACTCAATGCAAACGGTAAGATGACTGAGACTAAGCTTAAGAAGGAATCAGGTCTCGGTAGCGCAGAGTTCTACACTGCACTTGGTTGGCTCGCTCGTGAGAGCAAGATCAATGTAGAGGTAGAGGTTAAGGGCTCAAAGTCTTGCGAGTACTACTCACTTAACGCCTAATCAGGATATATCTTGATGCTGAACGAATCAGGGCGGCCCGTGCGGGCCGCCCTGAGTTTTTTATTCCATTTCCTTGATTTCATCCATCACCTCTCCTGCCTTTTCATATCCGTCTGCAGGAGCTTTCCATATGGTAGCTATCACGAGACAGCCGATAAGACCGAAGATTACAGCTACAAGGAATACCGAGTTCCATCCGAACTTGTCGGCGATATAGCCGAAGCCGATACCGGCGATGGTGGTGGCTGCATAGCCGAATATGCCGAGGATTCCGTTGGCTGTGGCGCAGGCTCTCTTGGTGGCCTGCTGTGATGCTGCTACTCCGAGAAGTGCCTGAGGACCATATACGAAGAATGCCGAGAGGCAGATCAGCAAGGCGCTGATGAACCAGTGGGCAGTCTGTGGAGTCTGCCAGAACAGGAAGAAACTGATTGTGGCTCCGACAGTGCAGAGCAGACAGGTTCTATGAGCCTTGTTCTGCATAAACTTGTCGGTGAACCAGCCTGCAACGAGGGTCCCGAGCACTCCACCGGCAAGCTCGGACATTGCCACAATATTGGCTGAAAGGTCGATCTCAAAGCCCTTGTATTGGGTGAGGAATGAGGTTCCCCACTCAAGAATGGTGAAGCGTATCACATAGATGCAGAAGTTGGAGAGGGCAAGAATCCAGATGATTGGGTTCTTGAATACAAGCCTGTTAAGGAAGTGGTTGTATGCTTTTCCCTTGAGCTGCTTTTCCGGTTCTGCCGTGTGTCCTTCAGCCTTATGGTCAAGTTCCTCTACCTCCGGGAGTCCTACGGAAGAAGGTGTGTCGCGCAGGGTAAGGAATACAATGACAGCTCCTGCAAATGCAATGGCGGCAGGAATCGCGAAGCAAAGGTTCCAGGCTGACATACCGAATTTTGAAAGAAGCCATCCGCATAGAGCTATGACTACTCCGGCACCAATCGAATGCGAGGCGTTCCAGATGGACTGTTTGGTCGCAAGTTCAGATGGCTTGAACCAATGGGCCATAAGGCTGGCGCAAGGAGGATATCCCATTCCGTGGATGTAACCGTTTATAACCCAAAGGGATCCGATCAGATATACAAGTCCCATTGTCGCCTTTCCTTCCGCGTCCAGAAGGTTGAATACTCCGTCGAGCTTAGGACTGAAGGCAATTGCGAAATTGATTATTGCCGATATGATGAGTCCTCCGGCCAGAAGTTTCCTGCGGCTGCAGCGGTCAGCTATGAAGCCGTTCACAAAACGGGAGAATCCATAGATGATACCATTAAGGGTGATGAATGTACCGAGCTGAAGCTTGGTGATTCCCAATTCCTCCTGCATTGCCGGAAGTGCGGCACTGAAATTCTTTCTGAGGAAGTAATAAAGAATGTAGGCAATCATCAGGACGATAAGGGTCCTCCACTGCCAATAATTGTACTTTTTAGTAATCTGCTGATCCATTGGTATATATTATAATCCGGTACAAAAGTACTGCTTTTGCACCGCATTACCAAAATCAATTGTGATGCTTCATATCGAGCTTGATCTTCTTCAGATCTGCGTGCGGCCGCTGAGGCTGCTATTCAATTTAAGCTCGTTCATCCCGAATCGGGTATTAGTCTCGATTTTGGAGGGAAAACTATCTGAATTGTTGCAAAGTCATTGATTTTTCAAAGTTTGATACCAATTTCATATCAATTTGTGTGTTTTATCGTAATATTCTTCCCTTTCTGGATGAAATATTACGGACAGAATGTTAAATTTGCCTTTTGATTCTGAAATATACAAAAAACATATAAATTATGAACGACAATAAGGTAATGAATCTTGCTGCGGACAATATCCGTATCCTTGCAGTTTCGATGGTAGAAAAGGCAAAGTCAGGTCACCCGGGTGGTGCGATGGGTGGAGCCGATTTCATCAATGTGCTCTATTCGGAGTATCTCCAGTATGACCCTGAAAATCCGAAGTGGGAGGGACGTGACCGTTTCTTCCTCGATCCGGGACATATGTCTCCGATGCTTTATGCTCAGCTGGCTCTTACCGGCAAATTCTCTATCGAGGAACTTCAGCAGCTTCGACAGTGGGGCTCTCCTACTCCCGGCCATCCTGAGGTGGATATTATGCGAGGCATTGAGAATACATCCGGTCCTCTCGGTCAGGGTCACGTATTCGCAGTGGGTGCTGCTATCGCTGCAAAATTCCTTGCTGCACGTACAGGTAACCCTACATTCTCAAAGGAAACAATATATGCATATATTTCTGACGGTGGTGTCCAGGAAGAAATCTCTCAGGGTGCGGGCCGCATAGCAGGTCATCTCGGTCTGGATAATCTCGTGATGTTCTACGATTCCAATGATATCCAGCTTTCTACCGAGTGTGGCGAGGTGATGTCAGAGGATACAGCAAAGAAATATGAAGCTTGGGGATGGAAGGTATTGACAATCAATGGAAATGACTGCGACCAGATCCGTCAGGCTCTTGCTGCTGCCAAGGAGGAGACACAGCGCCCTACGCTTATTATCGGTAAGTGCGTGATGGGTAAGGGAGCCCGTCAGGCTGACAATTCTTCTTACGAGCATAGCTGCAAGACTCACGGCGCACCTCTTGGTGGAGATGCGTACAGAAACACGGTTCTGAACCTTGGCGGTGATCCTGATAATCCGTTTGTAATATATGATGAGGTAAAGGATCTCTATGCAAAGCGTGCTGAAGCTCTTAAGGCAATCGTGGCTGAGCGTAAGGCAGAAGAGGCTGTCTGGGCTGCTGCCAATCCTGAAAAGGCTGCCGCTATGGCAGAGTGGTTCAGCGGTGCAGCTCCTAAGGTGGACTGGAGCAAAGTGCAGCAGAAAGCCGGGGATGCTACAAGAAATGCATCTGCAGTCGTTCTTGGACTGCTTGCAGAGCAGGTGCCTAATATGATCTGTTCATCAGCTGACCTTTCCAACTCTGACAAGACAGACGGCTTCCTAAAGAAGACGACATCTTTCGTTAGGGGAGACTTCAGCGGTGCATTCCTGCAGGCAGGTGTGGCTGAGCTTACAATGGCTTGCTGCTGCATCGGTATGGCACTTCACGGTGGTGTGATCGCTGCCTGCGGTACATTCTTCGTATTCTCTGACTATATGAAGCCTGCAATACGTATGGCGGCTCTTATGGAGCTTCCTGTCAAGTTCATCTGGACTCACGATGCATTCCGCGTAGGTGAAGATGGCCCTACCCACGAGCCGGTAGAGCAGGAGGCTCAGATCCGTCTTATGGAGAAACTTAAGAATCACAGTCACAAGAATTCAATGCTTGTACTTCGTCCTGCTGACTCTGACGAGACTACCGTATGCTGGAGAATGGCAATGGAGAATATCGATAGCCCTACAGGACTCATCCTTTCACGTCAGAACCTCGAGCAGCTTCCTGAGGGAACCGATTATCCGCAGGCAGAAAAAGGTGCTTATATCGTAGCCGGTTCAGACGAGAATCCAGATGTAATCCTCGTAGCTTCCGGTTCAGAGGTGTCTACACTCGTTGCAGGTGCGAAGCTTCTTCGTGAGGATGGCCTCAAGGTGCGCATCGTAAGCTGTCCTTCAGAGGGAGTTTTCCGCAGCCAGACTAAGGAATATCAGGAAGAACTTCTTCCAAACGGTGCGAAGATCTTCGGTCTCACAGCTGGTCTTCCGGTGAATCTTCAGGGACTTGTAGGCTGCAACGGTAAAGTGTTCGGTCTTGAAAGCTTCGGATTCTCAGCACCTTACAAGGTTCTGGACGAGAAACTCGGTTTCACAGCCCAGAATGTCTACAATCAGGTAAAAGCAATGTTTTAGGCACTAAGCGTCGATATGTTGAAGCCGTCCTCACCCCGGTGATGGACGGCTTTTTTATTGTAGATTTATTAATGTGGATTGTAAGTGACTGATTGGCAGATGTAGCAGGTGATTCACTCCAGATAAAAACTTCTGTAAAAATTATCTATATTTGTAGTCACCCCAAGAATATATATAACCAATTAATTTATAATATTATGAAAATCGCATTCAAGACTATGCTGGTAGTCGCTGCTGCTGCACTGATGCATTCCTGTGCCACAGCTCCGACCCAGACTCTTTCAGGACTTGATCCTCAGAAGTTTGCAGCTGAGATCAACGGAAAGCCTACAGACCTATACACTCTTACCAATGCCAGCGGAATGGAAGTGTGTGTGACCAATCTCGGAGCTCGAATAGTATCTGTGATGGTTCCGGACAGGAACGGAGAAATGAAGGATGTAGTCCTCGGATTTGATAATGTTGCAAACTATGCTGACAAGGTGAACTCTCCAAGCGACTTCGGAGCATCAGTAGGCCGATATGCCAATAGAATCAACAAAGGTATAATCGTAATCGACGGACAGGCCATCCAGCTCCCGCAGAATAATTTCGGCCATTGTCTTCACGGAGGTCCTGACGGCTGGCAGTATAAGGTATATGATGCAGTCCAGACCGATGAATCTACAGTGGTTCTGACGCTGGAGTCTCCTGACGGTGATGCTAATTTCCCCGGTGCCGTTACAGCAGTCGTTACAATGAAGCTTACAGATGACAATGCGATCGACATCAGTTACGAAGCAGTGACTGACAAGAAGACTGTCATCAATATGACCAATCACACTTATTTCAATCTTTCTGGAGATCCTACCCGTCGTGTCGATGATCAGGTCCTGATGATCAATGCGGATAACTACACTCCTGTGGATGATACATTTATGACCACCGGTGAGATTCTTCCGGTAGAAGGAACCCCTATGGATTTCAGACAGCCTGTTGCTCTCGGTCAGAATATCAGGAACTTCGATTTCCAGCAGATCAAGTTTGGAAACGGATTCGACCATAACTGGTGTCTCAATACTGCAGGAGATGACACTCAACTGGCTGCACGCGCTTATTGTCCTGAGACCGGAATCTGTCTTGAAATGTTTACAGATGAGCCGGGAGTGCAGTTCTACAGCGGTAACTTCCTTGACGGAAGCGTCACAGGAAAGAATGGAATCGCTTATCAGCAGAGCACCGGCTTCTGTCTAGAGACTCAGAAGTATCCGGACACTCCTAACAAGCCTGAGTGGCCTTCGGCATTCCTTGAGCCTGGTCAGAAATATACCAGCCACTGCGTCTACCGATTCTCTGTAATGGAATAACCGATTAAATTATTATAAGCTGAATAAGGCGCTTGTATAAATGAAAAGATTGTTTCTGTCACTATTGTCGCTGTCTGCGGCTGCAGCCCTTTCGAGCGTAATCCTCACTATATCAGACTCTGTTATCCCGGTCATCCGCAGAAGCATACTGCTATTGAAAACAATGGCTTCTTCGGTATAGGACTGAAGGATGGCGCTCAATATCGTTTCAGTGTCTGGGCCCGTGTTCCACAAGCAGGACAATCGGCCAGGTTGGGTATTGAACTCATTGATAGAGCTTCGATGGCAGAGACTCAGGTTTATACAGCTGCGGAAATTACAGTTGATTCGGGAGATTGGAAGAAATATGAAGTGATATTGACCTCCGGAGTTACTGACCCGAAGGCGACTCTCCGCATTTTCCTGAATTCCCCTGTTGCAGTGGATGTGGAGCATATCTCACTCTTCCCTGTGGATACCTGGATGGGCCATCAGAACGGGCTCCGCAAGGATCTGGCCCAGGCTCTCTACGATCTTCAGCCTGGACTTTTCCGATTCCCGGGAGGCTGCATAGTGGAAGGAACCGATCTGGAAACCCGTTACAGCTGGAAGAACAGTGTGGGTCCTGTAGAGAACCGCCCGCTTAACGAAAACAGATGGCAGCATAGCTTCAAGCATCGCTATTATCCTGATTATTACCAGTCATATGGACTGGGATTCTATGAGTATTTCCTTCTTTCGGAGGAAATCGGTGCAGAACCTCTTCCGATCATAAGTTGTGGACTTGCCTGCCAGTTCCAGAATGAGACAATGGATGCGCATCAGCCTGTCGACCAGCTTGACTGCTATATCCAGGATGCATTGGACCTTATAGAATTTGCCAATGGCAGCGTGGATACACGATGGGGAGGCCTTCGTGCAGAGATGGGACATCCGGAGCCTTTCGGAATGAAGTACCTCGGTGTAGGAAACGAACAATGGGGTCCGGAGTATCCTGAGCGTCTGGAGCCTTTTGTCAAGGCCATCCGTAAGGCGTACCCGGAAATTCAGATAATAGGCTCTTCTGGACCGAACTCTGAAGGAGAACAGTTCGACTATCTTTGGTCCGAGATGGAGAGACTTGATGCAGACTTGGTCGATGAGCATTTCTATCGTCCTGAATCCTGGTTCCTCAGTCAGGGAGCCCGTTATGACAATTATGACAGAAAAGGTCCTAAGGTCTTTGCCGGAGAATATGCCTGCCACGGAGCCGGCAAGAAATGGAATCATTTCGAGGCCTCACTCCTGGAGGCAGCATTTATGACCACACTTGAGAGAAATGCCGATATCGTGCATATGTCATCGTATGCTCCTTTGTTTGCACACGTAGAAGGATGGCAGTGGAGGCCTGATATGATCTGGTTCGACAACCTTCGCAGTTTCCGCTCGTGCAGCTGGTATGTGCAGAAGCTCTATATGCAGTTTTGTGGTACCAATGTCTTGAAACTCACAGATATGGAGGGAGCCAATGTCACCGGGGCGGACGGAATTTTCGCAAGCTCTGTGTATGATGCGGACAATGGCTGTATATATATAAAGGTAATCAATGTTTCGGACCGGCCTCGTGAAGTAAAGGTCAATTTCGAAGGAATCCGTAAGAAGGACATCCTTACTGGAGTCGAGGCTGTGAGCTTCCACTGCGATGATCCGGATGCGGAGAACACTCTCGATGAACCATATAAGATCGTTCCACAGACAACTTCCCTGGACTTTGAGGGAAAGACTCTGGAAACGACAGCTGCTCCAAAGACATTTATGGTTTATGTGATCAGGAAATGAGATCGGAATAGCACAATAATTGACAATCGTATCGCTGATTAAATGTTAGTGATATGAAACGTCGTTTTGAAAATCTTACAAAAGGGGCTGCCCGTGCGATAAAGCACTGGTGGCTCCTTGCCGTTGCGGGTATTCTTTGCATCCTTCTCGGCATCGTGGTATTTGCTTTCCCTTTGCAAAGCTATGTGACATTGGCAATACTTTTCGGAGTGCTTCTGCTCATTGTAGGAGCGGCTAAGCTCATTTCTGCATCTACAAGTGCCAATTTCTTTATGATGAGGGGATATGTGATCGTTTCCGGTGTGCTGGATCTGCTGATCGGAATCTTCCTTTGCATCTATCCGGGAGTCACTTTGGTAGCCCTGCCTATAATGATGGGATTCTGGATGATGTACAACAGTTTCGTGCTTATCGGATTCTCCGGTGACTTTGATACATTCGGCATTCCGGGATCAGGATGGGTGATCGGAGGCGGTATCCTCCTTCTTATTCTGTCGATTCTTGTGCTTGTGAATCCTTTCGGTGCGGGAATTGCTACAGTGGTGGTGCTGGCGGGCGTCGGCCTCATTGTCTTCGGAATCCTCCTGATTTCATTGTCAATGAAACTCAAGGAAATCCATCGGAATTTTGATTCCGAGTACGTCCGTTAGTTTGAGTAGTGTTGTGTTAGTGGCAGTCGGATGGCCGTTCAAAGCCATCCGGCTGTGTTGTTTTATCTTATGCAGAGATTTACGATGGACTTTGCCGGCATCTTGATAGTGATCTTACCGTCCTTTACCTTGAAATCCTTGAACTCCACCGGACTGACTTTTGAAGGAGAGTCGAAGTCATTATGATCCGTAATGTCCTTTGATGTGAGGATTTCTCCTGTTACCGAAGGCTTTCCGTCAGCAGCAATTGAAACAATGATCTCAGCATCATTCTCAAGATCGGTATTTGTGAGGGTTACATTGACCGCTCCCTCTGCATTTCGGGATGCTGTGGCATCTACGACAGGGCATTCACGGCCGTTGGCGTCGGTGAATGTCATTGAACTGCAGGTGAGCGGGAGGAATGTAGCTTCCTGATGTACATTGTACATTCTGAATACGTGGTAGGTAGGAGTGAGGACCATCTTGTCGTCCTTTGTGAGGACCATAGACTGGAGCACATTGGCTATCTGGGCGATATTGGCCATTTTTAGCCTCTTTGTGTATTTGTGGAAGATGTTGAGGCTTAGAGAAGCTACCATTGCGTCTCGCATCGTGTTCTGCTGATAGAGGTGTCCGGGATGGGTGCCAGGCTCCACATCGAACCAGGTTCCCCATTCGTCCAGAAGCAGATCCACCTTGTTTTCAGGGTCGTAGCTGTCCATAATGGCGATATGACGTTTGATGACGCTCTCGACCTCCACAGCCTTGCCGAGGGTGTTGTAATATTCCTCAGCATTGAATTGTGTAGCTGATCCTTTGCTGCCGTTCCATCCCTTGACTGTGTAATAATGGAGGGAAATACCGTCTGTATGGTTCGCTATATTCTTCATCAGGACCTCAGTCCAATTATAATCATAGTCAGTAGCACCGCTGGCCACCTTGTACAGCACATTGTCACCGAAATTGCGGCAATAGGTCTGATAGCGTCTGTAAAGGTGAGTGTAATAATCCACTACCATATTTCCGCCGCAACCCCAGCTCTCGTTTCCGACTCCAAGGTACTTGACCTTCCAAGGCTCTGTGCGGCCGTTCTGGGCTCTTAGTCTTGCCATCGGACCATCCGGTGCAGTCATATATTCCACCCATTTGGCGAGCTCTTCCACAGTGCCTGATCCGACATTGCCGCTGATGTAAGGCTCGCAACCTATCATTTCGCAGAGGTTCAGGAACTCGTGTGTACCGAATGAATTGTCTTCCACTGTGCCTCCCCAGTTGCTGTTGACCATACGAGGTCTGTCTTCACGAGGGCCGATACCGTCTCTCCAGTGATATTCGTCTGCAAAGCATCCTCCCGGCCATCTCATAACAGGAACCTTCAATGTCTTGAGTGCTTCCAGAACATCGGTTCTGTAGCCGTCTATATTAGGTATTTCGGAATCAGGACCCACCCAAAGTCCTCCGTAGATGCACGAGCCCAGATGCTCTGCGAACTGTCCGTAGATTTCCTTAGGGATGATCTGTCCATCAGTGATGTCGCTGTCTATGTTTACATTGACTTTCATCTGACCGGCAGCCGATACCGGAATAACAACTGCGGCAAAGACTCTCAGGAGGAGTTTCTTCATATCTGATCTTTTAGTGTGGTTTCTTATTCAGACATTCGGAAGCCGAACTGGATCCTTTCGTCGGAATTTATCATTTTTTCAGTTTTTACTCTACTCAGATCGACAGGCCCGGTCACAAATTCAGGCACATTGTAGGACCTGTTCAGGTAGCTGTAATAATGCAGAGGATGTTTCTGAGGAAGCATAAATGCCTTGCTCTCCTGACCGTTCTCGTCGATATGCGTGAAGTATGTCCTTGAATACAGTCCGTCGTCTCTACGGCTGCTGAACATCATCCAGCGACTGTTGGATGACCAGCTGTGGTGCGATTCGGAGTTGCCGCTGTTGGCTTTTGACATAGGACGTGATTCTCCTGTTTCGAGATCGAGAATCCAAAGGTCGGCTTCCTGATGATATAGCGGGAAGTTTCCGTAATCTGCAAGGTTATATACGAGGAATCTTCCGTCGTATGACGGCCTTGGGAAAGTCGCGCTCTTGCCCATTCCTTCAGCAAATACCAGTGTGTCTACCTTGCTGCCTATGGTACCTGTGGCCGGATCGAAGGAAACGCTGCAGAGATTGTATCTGATCTGCTCATATTCAGTAGCGATAGTCCTCGGGGCAGTGGCGCAGAAGTATAAGGTCTTTCCATCTGCCGAGAATGCAGGGTATGTTTCCCATACATCCTTTTCCTTGATGGATTCTGAACTTATCAAGGTGTTGTTCCTGATATCATAAACCTGGCAGTCAGAGTCGAGGTCATAGACTTCGATGAGTTTATCCGGACGGACGTGGAAGCCCTGACGTACTATATTTGACGAATATGCGATATAGTCACCGCTCGGATGCCAATGGGTATATCCGCAAGAGCCGATTGTTTCAGGCGTTCTTGTATTGTACGCGTTCGTTTCACCATCTATGTTCAGCAGAGTTCCTCCTCGTTTTCCTCTGATGTGGAGGCTGAATTTATCCGGGTCACCCTGATGTGGAGTGTGACAATTGATGCAGCTGTTGAACTGAGTGTTTTCAAGAAGGGCTCTTTCCTTATAGTTTGAAAGGTTCCTTTCATATATGCCTATCTTGCTGAAGACCTCGTATCCCGGGGCTATGAGGCGATATGTGATTCCGTAATCTATCTTGTCTTCGGACACGTGCATTACCCAAGTGTCAGGGAGTACACTGCTTTTTACTATGATGTCTCCGCCTTGAGCGGCTTCCAGAAGTCTCTTCCATTCCTTTGCCTTCCAGACTACTTCACGTCCTTTTATGGATATTTCTATATCTCCGTAACTGAACGTCGTCACCGGTACAGGGCCATCAGCCGCAGTGTAGCAGAAATTCAGCGGAGCTATGTCGGCAGGAATGGTCACATCCATATAATCCGGCCAGATGGGACCGTCTGTAAAGCGTGCTTCCGTAGGGTCGAATCTATAACAGGAACTGATCAGCAGTATGCTAAGAGCTATGTGAGTTATTCTTTTCATCATTTTGTTCTATGATAGTATTTAATCTGTAACAATAGTAGAACCAGTATGTATCTCCATATTCCTTCTGCATAATTTCCTCATTCTTGCCTGAGCGGAAATCAGAGATGAATTTTGTGAATCGTGATTCGACCTGTCTGGAAATATATCCCGGCATACCTTCCGGACTGTCGTGATTCAGTGACCAGTAAAGTATGGCTGCTTCCTGATAGTGGCGGGCATCGTAACCTATCTGCAGAAGCTGGTGGCATTCGATGAAGCGCGGAAGGTCCTTGCGCAGAAGGCACCAGGCCAGCAGGTAGTTCATTGCAATCGTGTTCGTCGTGTTGTCAAGGTAGAGAAGTCCGAGCATCGAGTCCATTTCATCCTGACTGAACAGGAAATCCTTGCTTCTTATTCTGACAGAACGCATATGGGCATATTCGGGAACAGCTTCTATAAGCGCCGGATTGTCAAGCAGCTTTTCGGTCTGTTCAGCCCATCTGCGATAGAATATTGTCTGTTTCAAAGCGTTTACATATTTCCTTGCGACGGCGTAGTTTCCGTTCAGAAGATTGGTCTTGGCAAGAGCCTGGCTGAACCTTGCACTCTTCTGGAAATCGGGAATGCCTTCCTGTGCTTCAAAGAAGAAGGTCTGAGCGGTGTTGATCATTCCGAGGTGGTAGTATACGGTTCCTGTCGGACCTGGTGTGAAATGATCCCTGACATATTTTGGCAGAAGTCCTGCTGTACCGTTCTGGTAGAAGGCGAACATATCGCTTGCGAGGTGCCCTGTCTTTGCAAGGGCAAGATTGACGCATTCTACGGCAATAGGAGACTCCGGCTTGTTCTTGTCGGCTGTGGCAAGTATCTTGTTCCACTGTCCCATTCTTGCCATAAAATCATATCCGAAAAGTTCTTCCTTGTCAAGATCTATCGAACTTGGAATAAGGCAGGCTGCCGGTATGATGACTGCTGCCAAGGTCAGCGCAAATGCCTTATCCTTTCGTATTGCCGCAGCTGCCAGCATTACCACTGGAACAAGTATGACTGAAATCCAGGCATACAGAGGGATGATATAGCTGAATCTATGGTAATGAACGCCGAGGATCAGTCTGTCAAGAGGATATGGTGCGCAAATGCGGGCGATGATGATCGTTACGGCTGCCATCATAAGCGAGGCTCCGGCAAAAATGACAACTCCCTTCATTCCTTCCTTTCTGACCGGACGGTTGATCCCCACGATGACAGGAATGATGAAGCTGATGCCTCCGAACATAGCGTACATTACAGGGATGAGTGCGACGGTGATTGCATCTCGAAGTCCGGCCTTGCGGATCCTGGCAAGGCAGACAGCCGCAGCAAGGGAGGCGATAAGAGCCACAGCAGCAGTTACCAGGTTTTCCTCACCTCCGAAGAACAGGAACATTGCAGCTGCAGGAAGAAAGCTCAGAGGATAGCTTGCAAAGCTGCCTTTCCCCATATTCTTCCAGGTCAGGAACTGGATCAGTCCCAGAAGTATGGATAGTATCAGGGATCCAAGAGGTGCGTAATAGAAGAACTGTACCAGAAAACCTGTCATCCAGTCTCCAAGTCCTCCGGGAACGACCACGCTTTCGAGGAAATAATCTGCACCGAAGCGGAAGAACTGCAGCTGTTCCTGATAGTGGATGTGATAGGGGTAAAGAAAATTAAAGAAAGCAAATGTCAGCAGAATGAATGTCGCTGATAAAATTGCAGCTATAATGTTTTGCCTTCGTGTCATTTCAAATTATTTTAACATTATTCCACAAATATATAAAATTAATTATACCTTTGTATAAATATCTGCTCAATATGAGTCCAATAAAGAGTTTTTCTCTATTTGTAATTTTTCTGTTCTTTCTGATGTCCTGCTCGGACAACAGAACTTCCTACTATCGGATATGGCAGGAGGGTCATCATCTGAGCGACTCTCTGATGGTTGATTTTTATGGTGAAGAGAATGAGGGCATTGAAAATGCTTTAGGCCTTATTCTGGAAGCCATTGACGGCAATTGGGAGAAGGTGGAGGAGATGACCAGCGGATCCAGGCCATCAGAGCTGGCAGCTTACTATCACAACCTTGCGATGGCTATGAAAGGTTGCCTTGCTGACAGTCTTATGTATTATTATCAGCCGTTTGGAAGAGGTCTTTTTATGCCTATAGGCGATGAGTCCACCCAATTGAAGATCGCAGCCAGGTCAGAAGCCTGGTATCGTTTAGGTGAAATGACTATGGCGGAGCACGCCGCTATGCTGGCTCAATCTTTTTCCCCAGGCCATTATGGTGTCCCTTATCTCAAGCGTTTGGCGCAGGTCAATCTTGTCACTGGCCAGGAGGAAGCTGCCAGGAAATACCTTAGACTCCTGTCTGAAGAGCCCGGATGCGGGAAGTGGGTTTCGGACAGAATGCCAGGACAGCAATCCGAGGATGTAAAGGAGCATCTGAAAAAGATGAGGTCTCTTGTCCCGACACAAGACGTGGTGCACAGCCAGGGACAATATAGAATCGTGCTGAAAAATCTTCTTGCATCGAACCCTGATAACCAGCTTGCAAGACAATACTTGCTTTGCTACGATCTGTTGGTCAAGGATCTCGTAAGCTTCATCGAGGATTACAATCCTATGAGGGACAGGTCCCGCCTTTATGACGAGGCGGTTCTGGTATTTCTGGCCCTGCGTAATGAGATCACTCCGCAGAATCTTTCACATTTCCAAATATCTAATGAGGTTTTCCAGGAGTTCAATGATTACAATCATCTGTCAGCCCTGAGCAAAGGCGCGATGGCTCCTTTGCAGAAAAAGTATGGTAACACCTATTGGTTCTTCTTTCAATATGCTAAAAGGAATACTAAATAAGATCGCTGCTGCCGCGTGCGTTCTCTTGTTCTGCTCTGCTTGCGGCGGGGCATCAGTCGAAGTTGCAACGAACTCTGACAGTTTCATATATCCCGATTATGCAGGTGTCACTGCACCTGTCAATATAGCACCTCTTAACTTCCACTATACGGCGGCAGGTATCAAGAAGGCTTCTACGACAGTCAGCTTCAATGATACTGTTATTGAATTCTCCGGTAAAGAGATAGTCTGGGATATGCAGCAGTGGAAGTCCCTGCTGGCCTCCGCTGTGTCTGATACAATACACTTTTCTTCGGAACTTACTGTAAAAGGCGGCGACAAGCAGGCATTCGAATGGGAGATATATGTGTCTTCTGACAAAATCGATCCATACGTGTCATATCGTCTCATCGAGCCTGCTTATGAGGTGTGGCACGAGGTCGAAATCCGTGAAAGATGCCTCGAGAATTTCGAAGAGAGAGCTTTGTCTCATTGGAAGTATACAGACAACTCGTGTATGAATTGTCATATTCACAGTCAGGCCCGTTCTGATCTTTCGATGTTTTATGTCCGAGGCAAGGACGGCGGCGCGTTTCTTAACAGGAATGGCGAGGTCCGTAAATTGGCGTTAAACGCCGAAGGTATGGTGTCAGGTACGGTTTATGGCGAAATCCATCCTTCCGGCAGATATGGAGTCTTTTCATCTAATGTAGTAATTCCTGGTTTCCACGCTATGAACGGTGAGAGACTGGAGGTTTATGATACAGCGTCTGACCTTGTCATAACAGACTTTGACAGGAATGAACTCATCATTCCCTCAGTCCTGTCCCGCAAAGATGTTTTTGAAACTTTTCCGGTGTTCTCTGCCGATGGAAACAGTATATATTATTGCGCAGCCGATACACTTGCGGTGCCACGTGATATCGAGAAGCTGAGATACTCACTGATGAAGATCAGTTTCGACCAGAAGACCGGCGAGGCCGGCAATCGTCCAGAGGTTGTGTGGGATGCAGAGCAGCATCAGGCAAGTGTCTGTCATCCCAAATGTTCGCCTGACGGAAAATGGATTATGTATACAGTTGCTGACTATGGTACATTCCCTATCTGGCATACAGAATGTGAACTTGAGATGATGAATCTCCAGACTGGAGAGATCGTCAAGATGGATGCAGCGAATTCAGATCGTTCAGAGACATATCACAGCTGGTCATCGGACAGCCGATGGTTTGTCTTCGCAAGCAAGAGAGGAGATGGAAAATATGGCCGTCCATATTTCTGTCACGTAGATGAATCTGGTAATCTTACAAAGCCTTTTGTCCTCCCGCAGGAGGATCCTTGGCATTATGAAAACAGCTTGCTTTCATTCAATATACCTGATCTGTCGGATGGACCGGTAAATTTTGATGCGCAGAGTATCGGAAAGATGTTCAAGGAGACAAAGGCTGAAACTTTCAGGATCAGCTCTCAGAAGACAAATCGCCTGAATATGTAAATAATTTCGTTGTTAGCTTGCATATTACGGGAAATTTCTCATATTTGTAAATTATATCATCGTGTGCTGTAACGTTTCCTTGCTCAAACGTTATCCGTACGATGATTTTGACCACTTGAGAAACACTACTCCATTTATAACTAACTAACTAATTATTAACCTAACCATTATGAAAAGTAAATTGTTTACTTCTCTCGTACTGATGGTTGCTTCTATTTCGATGATGGCACAGTCACCGTTCAAGGTGAAGGGTGTTGTCGTTGATAATGCTGGCCAATCAGTAATCGCGGCTTCGGTCGTCGAGCAAGGAAACACCAGCAATGGTGTGATTACCGATCTTGATGGAAACTTTGAGATTTCAGTTCCTGAAAACGCTCAGCTCATCGTTTCTTCAGTAGGTTATGTAACCAAGGTAGTTGAAGTAGGCGGTAATGCTGCCCTTACAATTACTCTTGAAGAAGACAGCCAACTTCTTGAGGAGACCGTTGTCGTAGGATACGGTACTCAGAAGAAGAAGCTGGTAACCGGATCTACTGTTCAGGTGAAGGGTGATGCAATCGCAAAGCTCAACACTACCAGTGCTCTGGGTGCTTTGCAGTCTTCAACTCCTGGTATGCAGATCACAGCAGCATCAGGTCAGCCTGGTGAAGGCTTCAAGGTCTCTATCCGTGGTATGGGTACCATCGGTGACTATGAGCCTCTCTATGTAATCGACGGTGTCGCTGGCGGAAGCATCAACTCTCTCAACCCTTCTGATATCGAGAGCATCGACGTCCTTAAGGATGCTGCATCCTGCGCTATCTATGGTGCACGTGGTGCGAATGGTGTTGTCCTCGTTACAACAAAGCAGGGTAAGGCAGGTAAGTATACTGTTACTTACGATGGATCTTATGGTGTTCAGAACGTTCAGAGAATGCCTGAGTTCCTCAACGCAAAACAGTATATGGATGTAATGAGCCTTGTAAATGTCAACCACGGTGGTTCACCTATCGATTGGGCTGGCATTCTTGAGCCTACTTTCTATCAGAGCATTATGGATGGCAAATTCACTGGTACAAACTGGCTTGACGCTATCCGTAATGAGAATGCTCCTTATCAGAACCATTCAGTAAACATCGTCGGTGGTACTGAAATGACAAAGTACTCATTCGGTATTTCCAACACTGATCAGGAGGGTATCTTCGGTTATCCTGTACAGTCTAAGTACAACCGTACAACAGTACGTATCAACTCTGATCACGTGCTTCTTCGCAAGAACAATCTCGACATCATCACTTTCGGTCAGAATATGACTTATACTTACAGTACGAAGGGTGGTATCGCTGAAGGTGACTTCTACTACAACGATATCTCCAATATGCTTCGCGCTAACCCTCTCGTTCCTCTTTACGATGCTGAGGGTAATTACTCTGACTATGATGATCTCGCACCTCTCGGCATCTGGAATCTTACTACAGATGCAAGAAACCCTGTCGTGATTATGGAAAGAAGTGCAAGAGGTAATAATCAGAGCCATAGCCACGGCCTCAACCTCTCTGCAAACCTCCGTATCCAGCCTATCAAGGGTCTGGTATTCCGCAGCCAGTTCAACTATAAGTTCGATGCAGGTACATACCGCAGCTATCAGAGAACCTACAAGGTGAATGCTAAGGATTATGCAAACACAGACAGCGTTTCACAGAGCGCGTATGCAGGTTGGGACTGGTCTTGGGAGAACACTGTAAACTACAAGTTCAATATTGCTGAAAAGCACCACTTCGACGTTCTCGCAGGTTCTACTCTCGAGCACTCTGGTTTCGGTGAGGAGGTAAGCGCATCGAACTCTGGCGGTAAGTGGCCGGATAATCCTCTTTACGCTTATGTTGACAATATGAGCAACACATCTCTTACACTCAGCAACCTTGGCGGTAGCACTTGGGGTGATTGGGGATTGGCTTCTTTCTTCGGTCGTATCAACTATGACTATGATGAGAAGTATCTGTTCTCTGCTATCCTCCGTGCAGATGGTTCATCTAACTTCGCTTCTGGCAACCGTTGGGGTATCTTCCCTTCAGTAGCTGCAGGTTGGGTAATTTCAAGCGAGCCATTTATGCAGGATCTCCAGGGTAAGGTTGACTACTTGAAGCTTCGCGCATCTTGGGGTCAGAATGGTAACTGCTCAGTATCTAACTTCCAGTATCTTTCTACTGTATCAGTAGGTGCTTCTGACGGTGGTTACGCTTTCGGTACCGGTCCTCTTGAAATGTGGCAGACCGGTGCATATGCAGATAAGCTTGCTAACAAGGATATCACTTGGGAGACTTCAGAGCAGATCGACCTCGGTTTGGACGCACGTTTCTTCAACAACAGACTCTCTATGACATTTGACTGGTATCAGAAGAATACCAAGGATTGGCT